>ERZ1023456.4-NODE-4-length-287442-cov-366.498899_pt1 | contig 287442 bp, 231 predicted proteins | sample MGYA00380526_ERZ1023456 | MGnify/ENA primary metagenome ERZ1023456 (study PRJEB33173, sample SAMEA4830298) | metagenome | study: EMG produced TPA metagenomics assembly of the PRJEB25223 data set...
TCTTGTATTGACAAAAATCCACACAAGTTGTTCTTTAGTTTGGATTTTAAATAGTTTTGAACACTGTCATCCAGTTGCTCAATGAGTGGCGTATTATACGCCAAAATTTTATTAAGTCAAGCACTTTTTTTCAAAAATTTAAAATTTATTTTTTTAAGTTTTTGGTGCTTCAGTAAACGGTATGCTAAATAAACTGTATACTAAGTACTAAGTACTAAGTTATTGATTTAGCAATGTTTTTTACTGTGCTGTACTGCTTAAGTGGTGCGTATTATAGGCATGATGTTATGACTTGTAAAGCAGTTTTTTAGGGCTGATGGTAGAAAGTTGGTAAATGATTGATTTTGTTGGGGGTTTTTGGTAGAACTTTTAAACAAAAAGCCACACGCTGATGATGTGGCTTTTTATGGCTGATGTGAATTAGCCTTTAATACGCTTTGTACCTACCACATAGCAACCTTTATAGGCAGTTTGTGCAGCTGGGTCATGAATTAGCACATCTGAACGATGATAGTTGTTAAGTTGTAAAGCGGTGCCACTGATTTGCCAACCATTGTCATCACCAAATGTCGTTCCGCTGATATCTGAACGCGCCAAATTAATTGGCAAGAAACGAGTTTTACCGCCCAAATTGGCTTCGGCATAGGTCGGTAGTTCTTGATTATTGAAGCCATAATTCACTTGAACAGTGCCGCCTGTGGTGCAACTATAAGTTACTTGGCGAACCTTATTAGCAGCTTGGGCGGCTTGATGTGCATCCATGGTTCTTTGGGCATTTGCGGTAGCTGTAAAAGACAGACCTAGCGCTAACACAGGTGCGATGATTTTTAGTGCTTTCATTTGTTTATTTTTCCTATTTCAATCTAAAAAGTAAAAATTATGAACACTGATGATTAATACTTAAAAAATTATAGCACTTCAATAGCGAATAAATATAATGTTATGGTAAAGATTTGTTACTACAATAATGAGATTTTATTACAAATACGATTGTTAGAAAATTTTTGTTACATATTGATGTGTTGCTTACAATTATTTGCAATTTCTATGATGTTGATGATATTTGATAAAAAAGCAATTCATGATGAATTCATACATTCATGATTAAGTGGTGCATGCCATGGCATGACATCATAACTTAATAAGGCAGGTTTTAAAGTTAATGGAATTTTAGTTAATAAGTAACTGATTTTATTAGGGTTTGTAATTTAATATTATTTTTATTGCGTTGTTTTTATTTGTGCTATTATATTAAGATATCTTTTTTAACTTGACATTTTTTATGATAATGATTATCATTATCATAAATGGTTAAATCATTTGAAGATCACAAATTTGAAGTCACAACTTAGTATTTTGATATATTTATTTTAATGCCAATCAGTTAGGTTAATTTATGAAATCGATCAAAACTTTTACCGCCTGTCTTACGATGTGCTTAGCCTTGGTTGGGTGCGGTCAGCAGGTCAAAGAAGACACCAGCTCACAGGATACTCATTCTCCAAAAAAACTGTCTGTTGTCACAACTTTTACTGTCATTGCTGACATTGCCCAAAATGTTGCCGGAGAGGCTGCCGATGTTCAATCCATCACCAAGGCAGGCGCTGAAATTCATGAATATGAACCCACGCCTCAAGATGTGGTTAAAGCCCAAAAAGCAGATTTAATTTTATGGAACGGTCTTAATCTAGAGCTTTGGTTTGAAAAATTTTATCATGATACCAGCAATGTGCCTGCCGTTGTTGTGACACAGGGTATCACACCGATTAACATCACTGAAGGTGCTTATAAAGACATGCCAAACCCACATGCTTGGATGTCGCCAAGCAATGCCTTGATTTATGTTGAGAATATCAAAAATGCACTCATTAAGCAAGACCCAGCCAATCAGGAAGTTTATACCAAAAATGCTGAGCAGTACAGTGCAAAAATCAAAGCTATGGACGCTCCACTGCGTGCCAAATTATCACAAATTCCTGAAAATCAGCGTTGGTTGGTAACCAGTGAAGGTGCATTTAGCTACTTGGCCAACGATTATGGTCTTAAAGAAGCTTATTTGTGGCCAATTAATGCCGAACAGCAAGGTTCGCCCCAACAAGTCAAATCATTGATTGATACGGTACGCACCAATAATATTCCTGTGGTATTTAGTGAAAGTACGATTTCAGATAAACCAGCAAAACAAGTTGCCAAAGAAACAGGTGCCAAATATGGCGGTGTACTTTATGTTGATTCACTGTCTGAAGCTGGTGGTCCTGTACCAACTTATCTTGACTTATTACAAACCACCGTTTCAACCATCGCCAGCGGTTTTGAAAAGTGATGGATAAAATCACCATCAGTCTTGACGATATTTCGGTTCGATACAATAACGGACATACCGCTTTGTATGATGTTTCGCTACATCTACAAGGCGGTACAACCTGTGCCTTGGTCGGCATCAATGGTAGTGGTAAATCCACCTTATTTAAGGTGCTGATGGGGCTAATTAAGCCCCAAAAAGGTTATGTTAAGCTTTGTGATTTAACCATCAATCAAGCACTTAAGAAAAATTTGGTCGCCTATGTGCCACAAAGCGAAGAAGTTGATTGGCAATTTCCTGTATCAGTTTTAGATGTCGTCATGATGGGGCGATATGGGCATATGAATTTTTTACGCCGACCAAAGTCAAAAGATTACCAAAAGATTGATGAAGCCATGTCGCGCGTCCAAATTAACCATCTTGCCAATCGACAAATTAGCGAATTGTCGGGTGGGCAAAAAAAACGGGTATTTTTGGCAAGGGCTTTGGCTCAAGAAAGTAAAATCCTTTTATTAGATGAACCTTTTACAGGCGTTGATGTCAAAACCGAAAAAGCCATTATGAATCTTTTAGATGAATTGCGTCAAGAAGGTCATCTAATTTTAATCTCAACGCATAATTTAGGGACAGTACCTGAATTTTGTGACCAAGTTATCATGATAAATCGTACCATTTTAGCAATGGGAAGCACCAAAAGCACATTCACCCAAGCCAATCTTGAAAAAGTTTTTGGTGGTGTTTTAAGGCAGCTTAATTTGGTGGGTGAAGACCTGCACGATGATGATGATAAACGCACTTTGACGATTTTAGCAGACGATGAAATTCCTGCTGTCTTTTATGGTCATCATCAAAACCGCAGCTCTTATCATCGCAAAAATGTCAAATCCAGCGAATCAGATCCCCAAGCTGATCAAAAGGATCGGTCATGATTGCATTACTATTTGAGCCTTTTGCTTATGAATATATGCTCAAGGCAATTTTTTTAAGCTCGTTGGTGGGCGGTGTTTGTGCCTTTTTATCAGCCTATCTGATGCTAAAAGGCTGGTCTTTAATCGGTGATGCTTTATCACATGCTGTGGTGCCTGGTGTTGCAATTGCCTATGCACTGGGTGCACCTTATGCGTTGGGTGCGTTTTTTTCTGGCATTTTAGCCGCCTTATCGATTTTATGGATTAAGTCTGTGACCAAACTGCGTGAAGATGCCGTCATTGGATTTATTTTTACGACTTTTTTTGCCTTAGGCTTATTTATCATTTCTTTAAACCCCACCGCCATCAATGTTCAAGAAATTATTTTTGGCAACATATTGGGCATTGCCGATACAGATATGTATCAAGTGACTATTGTTATGGTCATTACTTTGTTGATTTTATTAATATTTTGGAAAAATTTGCTATTGGTTTTTTTTGATGAAATACAAGCCAAAGCGGTGGGTTTATCAAGCAAATATTATAAATTATTATTTTTTAGCCTACTTAGCGCCTGTGTCGTCTCTGCATTACAAACCGTTGGTGCAATTTTGGTCATTGCCATGGTGATTACACCTGGCGCCACTGCTTATCAGCTGACTGATAAATTTCGTACACTGATTTTAATTGCTGGTGCTATTGGCGTCATCACTGGCGGATTTGGCGTATACTTAAGTTATTTTTTAGATGGTGCAACTGGAGGGATTATTGTCTGCCTACAAACAGCACTATTTATCATCGCTTTTTTGTTTTCACCTAAGTACGGTAAGCTAAAACAGCCAAAATTTCAGTCTCCGTAAGCCCTAGATGTGCCAAATCTTTTTAGTTTATTACTTATGTCAAATTCTATTTTATACTGGTTCACCGAGCCTTTTAGTCATACCTTTATGCAACATGCTCTCATCTCAGCGGTGGCGGTAGCGGTCATTTGTGCACTTTTATCTTGCTACATTGTGTTAAAGGGATGGTCTTTGATGGGAGATGCCATCTCGCATGCAGTTTTTCCAGGGGTGGTGGTTGCTTTTTGGCTGGGCATTCCGATGACTTTTGGGGCATTTATTGCCGGAGTATGTTGTGCTGGTGCCGTAGGCTATTTACAAACTCACACCAGACTTAAAGAAGACACGCTGATGGGCGTGGTATTTTCAGGTATGTTTGCATTAGGGCTTGTGATATTTCATAAGATTGACAGTGGTCAACACTTGACACATCTGTTATTTGGCAACCTTTTGGGCATCAGTCGTACCCTGATGTACCAAACTTTAGGTGTTTCAGCAATCATCTTTTTGATACTCATTTTAAAAAGACGCGATCTTTTGTTGTACTGTTTTGACAGCCATCATGCCCAAGTTGCAGGTTTATCGATACAAAAACTACACTATGGCTTATTGATTATATTGTCAGCAACCATTGTGGTTGCTATGCAAGCGGTTGGGGTGATTTTGGTGATTGCGATGCTTATCTCACCTGGTATGACTGCGTTTATTTTATGTAAACGCTTTGATGCCATGTTGTTGGTTGCCATCATTAGCTCATGCTTTACAAGTGTATTTGGGGTAATTATCAGTTATCATCTAGATTCTGCGACAGGTGCGACGATTGTACTGATGCAAGCTTTGGTATTTTTGGGTACAGTGATTTATGACAAAATTCGCTTATGGCTTTTAAATTTTTACTAATTATATTTTTAAAATATTTTAAATAGTATATCAAGCAACATTTGCACTACGCCAAAGCTAAGTAGCAATGTTGGTATACCCAATACCGTCAGCACGATTTGCCATGGATCACCAATATCAAACATACCCCAAACTTATGGATCATACAAAATTCAAATAACATCTAAACCAAATCTTTGTTTAAGCGGTATCCAAAGCGACCAATATGCCGCAGCTGATGAGAAAAGTTAAACAGCCCAATATTTTGCCCCATCTGTACTGACGCTCCTGAACAAACACCGTTTAAGACCCAAATCCTGTTGTGATTTTTGCAATAACGCTTCACCAAAGCCAAACAAACCAAGCAATATACCTATCGCATGGCAAGGGGTTTGGCTTTGGTTGTCCAAAAGATGCATGCCTTCATAAGGTAGTGGGTAAAACGCATTTGGTCATCAGGCTTCTCCTTCGACCAATTAAGCAGATTTTACAAAAAAACGGTTTTTCAATATCCCATTTTTGTTTAAGTTTATCAATGAGCTGCTTTTATGACTTTCTAAGCCCCCAGATGCCCTTGCCATGCCCTTCCACAAGATAAAAAATGTCTGCTTTTCCTTGGAACACTTTAGAATCAGAGGAATGTCTTTCAAGCAAAGCGCGAATGGATGCTTGGTAACTTGATTCATTTTTATACACACTCACAATGTTTGGCTTGATTTCAATAATTTTTTTATAAATTTTGCTTAAATGCGCTTTGCCACCAAGACGATTCAATGCAAGAACAAGGTCTTCAAGTTTGATACCACTGTTAGATGAATTTCGCATTTTAAACCTCCATAATCACTTTGGCATACGCCTTTTTGCCTGCTTGTATCACAACCGTTTGCCCTTGTTCTAAGGCAAAACTTGCGTCCACGACTTGCCCGTCCACTTTGACCGCCCCACGAGAGAGCATGTCTTTGGCTTGGGCGGAATTTTTAGCAAGACCCGCTTGGTTTAAGACTTGGGTGATAAATAATTTATCTTGACCATTTAAAGATAAGCTTACCTCTGGCAAATCCACAGGCAACTCACCGTCTGCCAAGCGGTTGCCAGCTGATTTGTGGGCATTATCAGCAGATTCTTTGTCATGAAAACGCTCAATGAGTTCATGGGCTAGGATTTTCTTTAACTCTTGAGGGTTGCGACCGTTCGCCATCTCATCAAGCAAGGTATTAACTTCACTCATTGGCTTAAAACTTAAAAGCTCAAAATAGCGAGCGATGAGCGTGTCAGGCATGGATAGAATTTTTTGATACATGACACCAGCAGGGTCATTAATGCCAATATAATTACCCAAAGATTTGCTCATTTTTTGTACGCCATCTAAGCCCTCTAAAATTGGCATGGTAATACACACTTGTGGCTCTTTACCATAGCGACCTTGTAGCGTTCGCCCCATCAATAAATTAAAGGTTTGGTCAGTGCCGCCCAGTTCCACATCAGCATCTAGAGCAATGCTGTCATAGCCTTGCACAAGTGGGTACAAAAATTCGTGAATGGCGATGGGGGTTTGGCTGTTATAGCGTTTTGAAAAATCATCACGCTCAAGCATCCGAGACACAGTAACTTGACTTGCCAGTTGTATCATATCGCCTGCACTCATTTTGCCAAACCAGTCGGAATTAAAGACGATTTTGGTTTTATTTTTATCCAAAATTTTAAAAACCTGATCAGCATAAGTTTGGGCATTGGCTTTGACCTCGGTTTCTGTCAGTGGTGGACGGGTGGCATTTTTACCAGACGGGTCGCCAATGCGAGCAGTATAGTCGCCAATCAAAAACAATACTTCATGTCCCAAATCCTGAAAATGACGCAATTTATTTAACACAACCGTATGTCCAAAATGCAAATCGGGGGCGGTTGGGTCCATGCCAAGTTTGATACGCAGTGGGCGGTTTTTTTCTAATTTTTTTATCAAATCTTCTTGGGAATAGATCTCTTGCACCCCTCGCATGATAAGCTGCAACTGGTCTTTGATGGGTAAAAAATCACTCATGGTCATCGCCTTTAGTTAACTTCTAAAATCAAAAATTGTCTTGATTATAACAAAAATCACCAAAAAGTCATCTGACAAAGTCGGATTTATCAAAAATTCATACCCTATACAAAAAAAATTTGTTATGCTTAAGTTTTGTATGATGTAAATGTTGGCAAATTATGATGAGATCAGCAGATTTTTTAGAAAAAATTTTTGATGAAAACTTAGCAGACCTGACCATTATGGACGAAGCACCTTATTTTATTGGTATGATGAGTGGCACAAGCTTAGATGGCATGGATGCGGTATTGTGTCGGTTTTTTGAAACGGATGATGAAACATGCTCGGTTGAGATCGTTGCAAGCCACAGCGTGCCATTTGCCGAGGACTTACGGCAAGCGTTATTATCCTTAACGACGCCTAATGGTGTCGCTACATTTATCCAGACTTGTGGGTTTGACTTTCAAAGCGAGCTAGATGTCTATGGCTGGGCAAGCGTATATTATGCGACCTTCGCCGCTCAAGTCGCCCTTGAGCTGCTTGATAAGGCAAATATCAGCCATGATTTGGTTTGTGCCATTGGTTGTCATGGGCAAACTGTCCGCCATCGCCCTAATTGGTCATTTAGCTTGCAGTTATTAGACCCAAATGTTTTGGCTGAGTATACAGGCATTGCTGTGGTCAGTGACTTTCGTCGTCGTGATATGGCAGTCGGTGGGCAAGGTGCGCCACTTGTGCCAGCTTTTCACCAAGCCATATTTGGTCATGATAAGCAGGTTAAAGGTGTACTAAATTTGGGTGGTATTGCCAATATTACTGTATTAAATCATGATAAAAGTACACCGATTGGTTTTGATACTGGGGTTGCCAATCTGCTGATGGATGCATGGAACTTTCGCCATACAAAGACCTGTTATGACCAAGATGGCAATTGGGCTGCCAGCGGACAAGTCATTCAGCCATTACTTGATATTTTGCTTAGCCATCCTTTTTTTAGCCAATTACCGCCAAAAAGCACAGGGCGTGAAGACTTTAATTTATCATGGCTTGATGCAATGATCGATCAATTAAACAGCAGTCACCCAAATTTATGCCCAACCCCTGCCGATATACAGGCCACTTTGTGCGAGCTGACCGCTGTCAGTGCCGCCAAACAAATCTGCCATTTTATTAAATCAGGCACTGTGCTTGTCTGTGGTGGTGGTGCAAAAAATACCCATCTGATGGCACGCCTACAAGCACATCTGCCCAATTTATCCATCAAGCTAACCAATGATTGGGGCATTGAGGTTACTTGGATTGAGAGTGTCGCATTTGCTTGGCTTGCACGCCAAAATATCTTAGGGCGTAGTGGCAATATCCCTGCCGTTACTGGTGCAAGTAAAGCGGTCGTATTGGGGCAAGTGTGTTTTTGATTTTATCTTGATAAAACCAAAAATATATCCGAAATAAATTTTAGCAGCAGGTCAGTGCATTGATTGGGCAGTACACAAATTTATGGCGTAAAAGGTGAAATTTGCTCCCGTTTTTGCCAGTGAGTGGGATTTAAATGCTAAAAAAACTTATTTTGCCAATCATCAAAGAGTGAATATTATTTAACATGGTTAAAAATAAATAGAAATATGAGATATTAACATTGAATGACCTTAGTAATAAACATGAGCATTATGAATTATTAAATTTATTAGGCTATGGTTTAGCAAAATTCAATAATGATTTCATAAAGCAATTTAATTGCCGTACAAAAGAGCAATTTTATCAATATTTTGTTGATTTTGGTATTGTAAAAACCAAAAGTGTGGTCAAAAATCGCCAAGATTTATTTGACCCTTATTTTGATAATGGTAGATTGGGCTGGTGGCAGAAAAAAGAAGTTTATGAACACCGAAAATTATTGATTGATGGTTTGTTTGGTACTGAAAATGTGGTTAGTTATGCCAATATTGTTAAATTGGTTTTAAAAAATAATTATAAAATCTCTGATTTTATTGTTGAAAATACCAGCATTGAACCAATCACACAATCAAAATTTAAAAAAATGCAAGAAACTGGCTTGGAAGCTGAATTATATTTTATGAATAATTATCAAAATATTGAATTATTTGATAATGGGATTTTACAAGATGCAAGATTATTTGGCGATGGTTATGATTTTCAAATTGCAACCAATTCAAGTAATTATTTGGTAGAAGTAAAAGGCATTCGCCAAAATAAGGGGAAAATTCGTTTAACAGAAAATGAGTATATAAAAGCCTGTGAATACAAGCACGATTATATTTTAACATTGGTTTTAAATTTAAATGAAGTGCCAAGATTTTTAGTTATAGAAAATCCAGTTAATGAATTAAATTTTAAAGAAGTAATTTTTCAGTCAAAGCCTGTAAAAGAGTATCATTTGGAGCGTGATATATGCTAAGGATTGCAGTTGATGGGTTGTGATGGTGTGATTATCACCAAAATTACTGATAATCAATATAAAATTGACAAGGCAGAATTTGGCAGTTATGAGAATTTTATCAATAATTTGTAAAAAAGAAACTGGCCATACAAATCCCCATCCGTGCCATAAAACATTGGCAAAACCATCATCACCCATGTGCCTATCACAGATATACAAGAAACGGGGAATTTTGAGCGTAATGGCGTAACTTTTTCAACGGCAGAAGTTTAGATTGATTTTATCAACTCTGTGGACAGTGATGGCGATGTGTTACCAATGGGCAATTTGATAGACATATTGACCGTGCCAAATGTGGGTGAATTTGAAGTGGTCTTGATTAACGCAGGCATTCCCACCATCTTTATTTGTGCCAGTAATCTTTAAAATACTCAAATGAAGTTTTATTTATCCTAATTCTTATTTTCTTCTAATTGACTGATTGAGGCATCATCAAGCTTCACATCCGCTTTACTGACTGGGGTGGTTTCAATCACTTGCTCTGGTACAAATCGCACTTGCAACTTGATGGGCGAGCGTTTGGGATAACGCTCGGTTGTTATGGTTTGAATTTTTTGTTCCATCTGCCGAATATCCTGATGGTTCGGTGCAATCAGCCCTTGCAATAATACTCGAATCATATAGCTATCAGCAGAATTTTTATTGGTTTGACCTTTTTCCACCACACCAAAATCACTACTGACAACATAGCTAGGCTGGTATTGGATTTGCTGCTGAACAACCTCAATAACTACTTTTTCATAGCTTTTTTGGCGAATGCGTTGCTGAAAATCAAGCGTCAAATACACGCTTAGCCCAATCAATAAAATCAAAGTTACCATATTACGGCGAATGAATAACCAGTTTTGTTGCCATCGTGAATCTTTGACGCTTTCATCTTCACTTTCATCAATATCCAGTCGGCGAAACCCCGCCGCCCAAAGTACCAAAGCATTGGTAAACTGAATCGCCAAAATATTGGTCAAAGTTAGTATCAATGCCCCTAATGCTAATTGATAATGTCCTGTGGCAAGCAATATCCCGCTGGCAGTCAACGGAGGGACAAGTGCTGTTGCGACTGCCACACCAACCACGGCAACCGATAAATTACGAGAAATCAACGCATACGCCCCTGCCACGCCCCCTGCCAATGCTACAAAAACATCCATCGTATTGGGGGCGGTTCGGGCAATAATCTCTTGGCTTGCAGCTTGGTCGGGATATAAAAAGCCAAGCAGCATACCAATGGCATAAATCAACGCACCGCCAGACAGTAAGGTTAACAGTGATTTTTTAAGTAAAGCTAAGCGAGCATCAATAATCGCCAAAGCAATGCCACTGATAGGGCCTATCAGCATGGCAATTAACATCGCACCAATCACCACCGCAGGTGAATTTGCCAACAGCCCAAATCCTGCAATCACAGCCGATAAACCATTCATCAAATAAAAATGGCGTGTCGGTAGTGCTCCAGATTCAATATCAATCCGAATTTGGCGATAATCGATGGCTGTTTCGCTGTTTTTCTTGGCAAGATATTGTTTAAATGCTTCGTATTGTTGCTCTTGCTGTTTTTGTTGTTCTTTTAGCTGTTTTTCTACTGCCTCATGAATATCATTATCCAAACTTTCTGCAATCTTAGCCGCAGACGCATCAGCTGACTGTGCCAAAGCTTGAGCAACATGAGATTTGGTATCATCGGTTTTGGCAGGATGCGACGGGTTTTGAGCCAACTTGTGAACTTTGCTTTGATTTGGGCGTGAGGTATGGGCAAAATCATTAGGGCTAATCTTTTTGGTGGTTGGGTTTGTTTTTGAGTGTGTCTGATTGGCATCATCACCTTTGGGCGGATGATCATCAGTATGATCATCTTGCTTGGTATCATCATTAGCGTTCTTGCTTAGCTGTTCATTGACTGCCTTTGAGACACTTTCGATGGTTTCTTCGCTAAATCCTTGCTCAACCAAATTTTCAATATCTTCTTCGGTGAGTATAATATCGTCATCATCGTTGTCCTTGGCTGCATTACTGGACTGTTTTTGTTGGTCTTGTGCCTGCTTTTTTGCCACAAGCTGGGCATACATGGCAGGCCAAGTTAGCAGATGATTGGTGAATTTTTCAATTGGTGGCTGATAAAAAATCAACAACGACAAATCAATGTTAACATGCGGTGATACGGTGGGTTCTGGTGTTGTCATGATAAAAAAGCTAATTTTAAAGATACGCTAAGGTAAGTTGGTATAAGTCATGAGCATTGCTCACTATTATAAACCATTATAATCAAGTGTGGCTAAAATTTAGTGAAACAATCACCCAAACCATCAATAGCATAAGCCACATTAATAGACCAGTAGCGTTTTATGATTAAAATATGCTACAATCTTCCTTATTTGTAAATGCCATTTTATCCATTAACCCACGAGTACACCATGCACCAAATCAACCCTGAACTGCTGGCCAAATCCAAACAATGGCGGCATGATATTCAATTTTCTCAAGAGGTGCTGGGCAAACCCTTTAACTTTACCAGTACTTGGGGGATTTTTAGCCCTGAAAAATTAGATGATGGCAGCTTGATGTTATTAGATTATATTGACTTTCAGACACAAGATAACTCCATTGACCTTGGCTGTGGCTATGGCGTACTTGGTATGACAGCGGCGCGTGAATGCCCAAAGGGTCATCATTTATTGATTGATAAAGATTTTGTCGCCATAGAATACGCCAAACTTAATTGTAAAAATAATGGGCTTAGCAATGCTGAGGTGATGCTTTCTAATGGTTTTTATCATGTGGATAAATCGCGTCAATTTAGTCTAGTTATGAGTAATTTGCCCGCCAAAGCCAGCAAAGAGCAGCACTATTTATACTTACTTGATGCTTACAATGCCATGACAAGTGGCGGTAGATTTTATGTTGTAACCATCAATGGACTGCGTGATTTTATGAAGCGTTCTTTTACCGAGGTTTTTGGTAATGCCGATAAAATCAAGCAGGGCAAAACCTATACTGTGACCATGGCAATCAAAGAATCATAACAACTGACCATGTCAACCGCCAACATTAAGACGAATACAGTCAGGTTTGGTAATCTTAACTTACCAATTTTTAAAGCACTGTGTAAAATTAGTCTCACGGCTTAAAAATGGTACACATGCATACCATTTATCGCAGTTTTTGCCATGCTCTCGGCGTATATAAAAATCCTCAACCATGCGTGCTTGCTGCTCAATGCCATATCTTAAAAATGCTTTCCCCTGTATCCACTGATACCGATAACGGCGGCTCAAAATCGCACGCCAAAACACCCGAATGCCTTGTTGTACCTGCCACACATGCACCAACTCATGAATAAGCCAAGCACGCTTCATCAAGTGTTGAGATGAAAAATCCTCACAAAAATCTTTGGGATGAAAATACACATGACCATTGGGCGAGACGGCATAGCCTTGGATAACCCACCATGCAGTCTTTAGACGAATATCATCTAATTTAAGTGCATTGCCAAATACGCTGATCGCCATTTGCCGTTCACCCAAACTTAGAGGGCGAGATTTGGCAGAATAACAATAAGGGCAGCTCATCTTCATAAATGACCATCAAAATGGGTTAGTTGTGCTAAAATAGCATAAAACCCATCCAAATCCAACAAACCCAGCCCAATAAAGATACTTTTATGAAACCTCTTGCCGAACGCATGCGTCCAGCCACTCTTGATGCTGTCATTGGTCAAACCCACTTACTTGGTAAAGGAGCGCCGATTTTTAATATCGTACGCCAAGGGTTTTTGCCATCTTTGATTTTGCATGGATCAGCAGGGATTGGTAAAACGACGCTTGCCATGTTACTGGCTGATGCTGTTGGTCGTCCGTTTCGCCCCTTATCAGCGGTCAGCAGCGGTGTCAAAGAACTCAGAGAAGTGCTCAGATCTGACGACGGGCTATTTCATGAGCCGCCTGTCGTCTTTGTAGATGAGATTCATCGATTTAATAAAGCTCAGCAAGATGCTTTGTTACAAGCAGTTGAGACAGGTGAGATTACTTTGATTGGTGCAACCACCGAAAACCCTTCTTTTAGCGTCAATCATGCTCTACTGTCACGCTGTCAGGTATATAAACTTGAACCTTTAAGTGATGATGAGATTTACGCACTCATTGTGCGTGCAATACGACAAGACACCTTATTAAAAACCAAAGACATTCAAATTAATGACTTGGCGGCACTCATTGATCTATCTCAAGGCGATGGCAGGCGTGCACTGAATTTGCTTGAACTTGTGGCAGCAGCACCTGAGCCAATTATCATCGATAATGCTTCTGTTGCTGCTGTGGCAGGTCAGCCCTTGGTACGCTATGATAAATCAGGTGATGGGCATTATGATCTTATCTCCGCTATGATCAAATCCGTGCGTGGCTCGGATGCGGATGCAGCAATATACTGGATGGCTCGGATATTGGCGGCAGGTGAGGATCCTGCATTTGTCGCAAGGCGGCTTGTCATCTTGGCAAGTGAAGATATCGGACTTGCCAATCCCAATGCCCTACTACTGGCAGATGCTGGACTACGCTCAGTTCAGGCCATTGGTATGCCTGAGGCACGCATTATTTTGGGACAAGTGATTATTTATTTGGCAAATAGTCCTAAGTCAAATTCAAGCTACAACGCCATCAATCGTGCCTTAAAGCTTGCCGAAACCGATCAATCGCCCGTACCGCTACATTTACGCAACGGTGTCACCAAGCTTATGCAGGCAGAAGGCTATGGCGTAGGCTATATCTATCCGCATGATTATCCCAATCACTATCACCCACAGCAGTACCTACCTGATGCACTGATAGGTACACGGTTTTATGAATTTGCTGATAACCAAAAAGAGCAAGCCAATTTTGCCTTTATCAATTGGCTAAAAACCTAAAATCAAATGCCGTCCACACTATCTGAAACACTGAATACCTTTATAAAATTAAATCCGTCCCCATGTTGATGGCAAATATGCTAAGATAACCCAAATCCCAATAAGAGAACATTATGGCTTTAAATACTATTCCTGAAATCATCGAAGACATCAAAGCAGGAAAAATGGTCATCTTAATGGATGACGAAGACCGTGAAAATGAAGGCGATCTCATTATGGCGGCAAATCATATCACGCCTGAGGCGATCAACTTTATGATCACACACGCACGAGGTTTGGTGTGCCTAACCTTAACCGAAGCACGCTGTCAGCAGCTTGATTTGCCTTTGATGAGCGATAAAAATGGCGCAAAATTCAGCACCAATTTCACCCTATCCATCGAAGCTGCCGAAGGGGTTACGACAGGTATCTCGGCATCTGATCGTGCGCGTACTGTCCAAGCTGCCATCGCAGCTAACGCCAAGCCAACCGACATCGTCCAACCGGGTCACATTTTCCCCATCATGGCAAAAAAAGGCGGTGTGCTACACCGTGCAGGTCATACCGAAGCAGGCTGTGATTTGGCACGCTTAGCAGGACTTGAACCTGCCTCGGTGATTGTTGAGATCATCAAACCTGATGGCGAAATGGCACGCCGTGATGATTTGGAAGTATTTGCCAAAGAACATGGGCTAAAAATTGGTACCATCGCTGATTTGATTCAATATCGTATGGCAACCGAACAAACCGTCAGCGAAGTTGAGCATTTTACCGTCCAAACCGAGCATGGAGATTTTACCGCATATCGTTTCAGTGAGTTTGGATCAGATGATACGCATTTGGCATTTGTCAAAGGTCAGCCAACTAGCGGTGTCAGTACAGTGCGTGTACATAGTTTTTCGCCCATGAAAGACTTATTTGGGATTCATACCAGTGGTAGCCGCTGGAATATCCAAAACGCACTGGCAAAAATCGCCACCGCTGAGCATGGTGTGCTGGTGTGGATTGGTCATGATGATACACTCAATCTTGGTGATGATTTTGAGGCACTAAAGGATAAGCAGTCGGCCACTTCGGTGAATCGCCGTGCGCCTTATCAGACCATTGGCGTTGGTGCGCAGATTCTTAAACACTTAGGCGTTAAGGACATGCGTTTATTATCAAGTCCTATCAAATTCAACGCCCTATCAGGTTTTGATTTGAATGTGGTCGAAACGATAGATAAATAATCTGCCTTTATCAAACAGCCCTAAGATACAGGGCTGTTTTTTGATAAGCTTGAGTAAGAATATTCACACATGCTATACCTCATTTACAGGATTATAAACCATCTTGGTAGTCGCAGTCGCTATAATGATAATCAGATAAGTTATTATTACAAATAAGGAAATAGCAATGTTTTCAATGATTTGGATATTAATTGTAGGTTTTGTTGTTGGGTTATTGGCACGAGCACTTAAGCCTGGTGTGGATGGCATGGGCTGGATACTGACCATGATTTTGGGTATTGCTGGTGCTTATGTGGGTGCATTCATTGCCGACTTTGTTGGTGTCAATGCCCAATCAGGTTTTAGTTATTTAATTTTTTCTGTGATTGGTGCAATCATTTTATTGTTTACTTATGAAATTTTGGCAGGTAAACGCCATTTACAATAACCCCTAACTTTTGAATTCAAAAGCATCTCATTGGTGCTTTTTTATTTTTAGAGCATCTGATAATGTGTTTATCGTAAGATGTTACCCGCTAATAAATCCTTGATACAGCTTGGTTGCTTAAAACCCAAACCATCGGTATCTAAGTAAGCAATTTGATCACCAAAATATCCCATTGCTTGTGTTAAATTTTTAGCAGGTGTGCTCTTTGATGGATTGCAACTGGTCGATACCAAAAATCCATAAGGGTTGGTCGGTGAGATTAAGGCGTGACACAAATCCTTTAACACAGGATGTGTGGTGATACGCACCGCCAAGGTATCATGTGAACCAATCAGCACCGACGGCAATGCCGATGACTGAATAGGCATCAGCCATGTCAAGGCGCGTGAATGCTCATGCGTAAACTCATCCGAAAAATTTTGCATATAATCAAGTAAAGATGCTTCATGTGAAACATCAATTAACGATTTTAAGCGTTCGGCTGCATCTGTCAGTACAATCAAACCCTTACCAATATCACGATGTTTAAGATTGATAATTTGATTAATAGCATCAGTGTTAAATGCATCACAACCAAGCCCCCAAACGCTTTCGCTAGGGTATGCCAATACGCCACCTGCCTGCAAATAATTAGCAACCAAGCCCAGCTCATCGGCTCCAAAAATTTGTTTAGCGCCTGCCATAGCGTCCCCCCACCTGCTCAATCAAACCCAATATCTCAAGCTCCATCAGTTCTGCTAAGAGACTGCCGGTATCTTTTTGACTGCTAAAAACAAGCTGATCCAAATCACAAGGCTCATTCATCAAAGCGTACAAATCCGCCAAATGCTCTGGCACACAAGTACTGTGGCTTGCAGGCTGTAATTGATGAGCGGCTGTCTTAGAGTTTAGACTTGCCAAGGTATTTGTGTCGGGTGCTTGAGATGGGTGAGTATTCAACTTACTTGATTCTTCACTAAATATTGACATACCTTGACTAAAGCTTTTTGGCAGAGCATTAAAAAACTCTTGATCATGCTGACTTAAGTCTTCCAAAATTTGATCAGGATGATATATGAGCGTTGCTCCTTCACGAATCAGATGCAGGCAACCTTCAGCGTTAGGATTGTGAATATGGCTTGGTATGGCAAAAACCTGTTTGCCTTGCTCTGCTGAGAGGCGAGCTGTAATCAAAGAGCCGCTTTGAAGTGCCGCTTCCGTAACAACTGTGGCAAGTGACAGCCCTGCCACCAAACGATTACGGCGGGGAAAAGTGTGCTTACTGGCTGGTGTCGCAGGCAAAAGCTCACTAATCAAACAGCCACCATCTTTGATGATTTGAGCAAAAAGTGCATTATGATTACGCGGATAGCACACATCGATGCCCGTTCCCATCACGCCAACAGTACGCCCAGATAAAACAGATAATTGAGAAAGAGCACCCAAATGCGCTTGTTTATCCACGCCTTGCGCCAGACCACTGGTGACAGTATATCCTGATTGAACAAGATATTGCGCCAAATCAAAAGTGATTTTTTGGGCAATCTCAGTCGGCGATCGACTACCAACGATGGCAATCTGACGGTCTTTAAGGCGTATCAAATTACCACGATAAAATAGTACTGGCGGTGGGTCATAAATACTTTTTAGTGTTTCTGGATAATCTTCATCACTGACATACACAACGCCATACATCTTAAGTTCTACATCATGGCGAACCTTATCAAGAAAAGCCAAAACATCGCTGACATCCTGCCAACGCTTCATATGCGCCGCATGGATGCCAAGCGATTTCCAAACAGACTGGTTTTGGCTTAATGCAGATGTTGCATCACCACAATGATTGACAAGCTTATAATATGAAATCAATGAAGTATTGGTCACATACCAAAGTGCAAGCATCGATTGCTCAGGTGTTAGCGATGAATAGCTCATTAATCAGCACGCAGTAATATATTGCTCAATCAATGCTGCCACTGCCTTAGTATCATTAGGCACCACAGTGACATATTGAGGCTTATCTTCCAGGCCGTGGGTATGCTCAGGTCGTGGTAAAGTCATCTCGCCTACTGCCTCGACGATGGTTTCTTGGAATTTGGCTGGCAATGCTGTTTCGGCAACCAAAATCATCTCATCTGCTTTTTGTAGCTCAATCGCAACTTTTACACCATCAGCAGTGTGCGGATCGATCAATCGCTGCGTATCATCATAAACTTTTTTGATGATTGCCAAGCGGTCTTGGTGCGTGGATTTACCAGCTATAAATCCAAATTTTTCATTCACCAGTTTTAAATTATCCGACAAATCAAAACCCTTACCACTTTTGACATCTCCAAACAGCTTAGCGACTTGCATGCTGTCCTTATCAAGCAATAAAAACACAAAACGCTCAAAGTTTGAGGCCTTTGAAATATCCATTGATGGGCTAGAAGTCACATAAGTTTCGACCGAAGTGCGTGGCGTGTATTTGCCCGTATTAAAAAACTCATTTAAAACATCATTTTCATTTGTTGCAACGATCAATCGATCAATCGGTAAACCCATCTGGCGTGCGATGTGGCCAGCACAAATATTGCCAAAATTCCCAGAAGGCACACAAAAACTGATTTTTTGGGCATTGTCGGTGGTTGCACCAAAATAACCTTTAAAATAGTATACAATTTGTGCCAAAATACGGCCCCAATTGATTGAATTAACCGTACCTAGGCTATATTTTGCCTTAAATTTTGCATCTTCTTGGAGAGCTTTGACGATATCTTGACAATCATCAAACATTCCCTCCACGGCGATATTATGAATATTGGCATCATCTAAGCTATACATCTGTGCCCGCTGAAACGCACTCATCTTACCTTCAGGTGACATCATGAAAACCTCGATATTATCTTTACCACGCAGTGCATATTCAGCCGCACTGCCCGTATCGCCAGATGTCGCACCAATGACAGTTAGACGCTCGTTTTTTTGTTTTAGTACATATTCAAACGCATTACCCAAAAACTGCATGGCAATGTCTTTAAAAGCAAGCGTTGGGCCATTTGACAGCTCAAGCAGTGCCAACCGATCATAAAGACGAGTCACAGGCGTAATATCCTCACTGCCAAAAGCTGCTTTTGTATAAGTTTTATTGATGATATTTTTTAAATCATCTGCGGGAATATCTGTCACAAACAGCGACATAATCTCAAATGCAAGCTCGCTATAACTAAGATTACGCCATTTTTGTAAAGTCGCTTCATCAATGCTTGGATAAGTTTCAGGCAGCATCAGACCGCCATCAGGTGCAAGCCCCATTAAAAGCACATCACTAAACTGCATCGGCTGAGTCTTGCCGCGGGTACTGATATATTGCATAAAAACTCCAATTGTCTTAATATCTTAACTATGAATTGAGCTAATTTTAGCATAAATTTTCAGCGATTGGCGAACTATCAATCGGTTGATGATCGTGTCTGTTTTACTCATCAATAATGCCAATCCATGACCGCTAAATTTATATGCTACCAATATCGCCATATTTTAATTTGATTGGTCTGAGAATTATCTTGGTCAGTTAATGGGTTATTTTAAGATACATGGCGTCATTTTAGTACCCAAAGTCCGCCCAATCATCAAAAGCCTTTATCGTCATATTTACCAAAAACATTAAAATCACCATTGATTAAACGGCTGTCATTTTGCTGTTTTTGTCAGTAAAGCATAATAAAAGCCGTCGCCACCCTTGGTATCTAAAGGCAGGCATTGATAACCTACCTGCTGCTTGATTTGATGTGGTAAGCTTAAATCAAAAGGCATGGCGTTTGCATCGTCATTAGCTTTCAAAAAATCAATGATTTGTCGCTCATTTTCAGCCTTCAAAATAGAGCAAGTCACATACAAAAGCACGCCGCCAACTTTTAACTGTGACCATAGATTGTCCAGTATGGTTCTTTGTAAATTAACAGTAGTTTTAATATCCTGTTCTTGTCTAAGCAGCCCAATATCTGGATGGCGACGCAAAACACCTGTAGCAGTACAAGGTGCATCAAGTAAAATCACATCAAAGCATTGATCCGATCGCCAAGATGTGCCATCAGCATGAACCACAGAAATATCTTTTGTATCAAGCTTAAGGCGGCTGATGTTTTCGTGTACCCGTTTTAATCGAGTACTCTCACTATCAACGGCGGTCAAATGTTTCATGTGAAACATCTCAAGTAAATGCGTGGTTTTACCGCCTGGAGCACAACACATATCTAGCACCGATTGATGACTGCCTTGTGATTGCAAAGTAGGTGCCAATAAAAACCCTGCCAACTGTGCATGTGCATCTTGGACGGACACCCATCCTTCATCAAAATAAGGCAATTCACTAATTCGTACACCACCATCTAGCCTGATGGCTTGTGCCTGATTATATCCAAGCGATACCACACTGTGCTGTATATGATGCTCATCTAAAATTTGGCAATAAGATGCGTTGTCTGAAAACCTCGTATTAACTCTCAAAAAAATCGGTGCGGCAAATCTAAGTGTACTGCCCAGCTCATCATAATACTCACCCCAATCTTGTTTAAGCTGCTTAGCCAGCCAATTTGGTAAGCTGTGGTTTTTATTGACTTTCTTGGTAAATTTCGCTTTTGACTTTTGAGTTTTTCGAAGAATTGCATTCACAAGCCCTGTGCCATATCCTTTGTCAAGCTGTTTTAAGACCTCCACCGTGTCATTAATCGCAGCATATTCTGGTATATTCATATAGATAAGTTGATACAAGCCGATATTAATAGCAGCCTGCACCCCTTGATCTGTCACAGGATTTTCAATCAAGCTCTCAGAAATTCGAGATAATGCCCACCACTGCCGCAAAGTACCCAACAGCAATTCATGCACAAACCCTCGGTTGTCCATCTCCGTTGATTCTAGCAAAGGATCAAGTAGCGATGACAGCGATTTACCATTTAAAATTTCTTCAATAACTAATATCACTTTTGCACGAGATGAAAGCTGATGATTATGTAGTTTTTTTATATTATTTTTCATGAGTTTTTATCTCAAAATAGTCACCATCACAAAGTTTATTGGTTTGGCAAATCTGTTCAGCAGTCAGTGGCTTACCACCTGGCCATTGTATGCTTGTAATATTAATCAAGTGCTGTATACCATTTGTATCAGCCCCACATGAGACCAAAATGGCATTTTTACCCACACTGACGATCTGACCAGCTGGAATGGATGTGGTTTGATCAAATTTGATCGGCAATGCACTTAAAATCTTGATACGCTCCGATTTATGATAAGTGTAGGCATTCAATGCACGGATTTGACGCTGAATTGTCAAAGCATCTTGATTCCAATCTATCAACCCTTCTTGAGTATGGATTTTTTCGGCATAATTTGCCAAGCTGTCATCTTGAACCTTGGCTAATGATTGAAAATGCAATAAATTTTGTAGCACCGTAGTGATCGCATGAGCCCCAATCATTGCCAGCTTATCATGTAGCGTCTGCGTGGTATCAGTCTCCAAAATAGGGCATGACACCTTATATAGCATATCGCCCGTATCCAAGCCTTTTGCCATTTGCATAATTGTAATGCCAGTTTCTTGATCGCCTGCCATGATGGCACGCTGAATGGGTGCAGCACCACGCCATCTTGGTAATAGCGATGCATGAATATTTAAGCACCCAAATTTTGGTATTTTTAAGACACCCAAAGGTAAAATCAGTCCATAGGCTGCAACAATCATGATATCAGGCTGATAATTTGCCAAAGTTTCACATGAAACAGCACCACTGACACCATGCTCAGGTTGGTACTTTAGGCTAAAACTTATCGGCTGCTCAACAGGTATATTATACGCCTGTGCCACTTGCTTAACGGCTGAAGCGGTTAATTTTTGACCCCGCCCAGATTTACGATCTGGCTGCGTATAAACTGCGACAATTTGTATGTTTAAAACATCTTGTAGATCAATAAGGTGCTTTAGGCTGACTGCAGCAAATTCGGGCGTCCCTGCAAATATGATACGCATTTTTGATTGAGTAAGGTGGTTCATAAAATTCCTTTCTTAATATTTATTAATTAATTTAAATCTATTATCTATGATTAATATTTTAAATTAATAAAATTATGATATTAATAATATTAAATAATATAAATATTTTTAATTAATAAAAATTTAATTATTAAAGGTAAAATCCTGCCTGATTGAGCAACTCTTCAGAAATGCTACTGGTAGGCTTTTGTACTTGATTTGAAGCAAATAACAATCTTTCAAGATATCGAGAAATCAAATCTACCTCAATATTGACAAGCCCGCCCACCGACCAATGCCGATCAATATTAGTACATTCGGCCGTATGTGGGATGATATTAAGACAAACAATGTCTTGTTCAGGCTTAATGGCATTGGTTGTCAGACTAATGCCATCGACAGTAATTGACCCTTTATCGGCAGTGTAACGCATAAGCTCACTTGGGATTTCAATTTCAATATAAATCGAACGGGCATCTTTTGAGATATGACGAATCACACCCACACCATCCACATGTCCTGCGACAATATGCCCCCCAAAACGCGTGGTTGGTTGCATGGCTTTTTCAAGATTGACCGTATCGCCAGCACGCCAATTCTTTAAAGCCGTCTTGCTCAGCGTTTCACGCGATACATCCACCGCATAAGTTTTATCACCAATATCCACCACGGTCAGACAAATGCCATTTGATGCGATCGAATCACCAAGATGCACATCATTAAAATCCATGTCTGGTGCATGGATTACCAACTGAACATCACCGCCAATCTGATTGATGGATTTGAGTCTGCCTGTTGTTTCAATAATTCCTGTAAACATAATATTTTCTCATCAAATTATGGAAAACTTTTTATAATGACATTAAAAACAAAAGTACAATCACACGATTAAGTTTTCCACAGACTAATATTCATCATTAAATCAAATATTAATACTTTTAAAAATCAAACAGTTAATAAAAATTTGGATGATAGTTAGCGATTAACCATCTTATTTATCCACAGGCTTATAAAATCAATTTTCTTAATAAAAGATCATAAAATCATCATTAAAATAAGCTGTGGCTAAGCAAATTTAATTAAGCAATTTGCTAAAATAAATTAAGTTAAACTGCGATAAATGAGCCGAACATCATTGCCGATTATATCAGCAGAATACAGCTCAAATCGATATTGCTGTGCCAACCGATCAAGCTGACATGCAAACATCGGGCGTGTATTTTGACCCAAAATGCACGGTGCTTGGTATACAATCAGCTCATCAACCAAGCCTTCTGTGATAAAGGCACCAGACAGCTCGCTACCTGCTTCTATCAATACATCATAGCAAGCATATTGTGATACCAAAGTTTTTAGCAGACTCATTAAATCATTACACCAAATCAAGGTATCATCGTAATTTAATACTTGGTAATTATCCAAATCTGATAATCTATTTCTACGATCGACAATAACGACCTTAGGCTTAGGTATCATATGCAGATCCACGCCAAGCTGCTTGCTACGCACTGTCAACGCAGGATTATCCGCTATGACAGTGCCTGACCCTGTGATAATCGCAGCACTTTGGGCACGCAGTCGCTGCACATCTTCTCGTGCCTCTGTGCCTGTGATCCATTTGGATTCGCCCGATGTCATCGCTGTACGCCCATCCAAACTGCTGGCAGTTTTCAGCCTAACATAAGGTAAGCCTGTCCTCATCGCCTTCAAAAAACCCAAATTTAAGGCAGCTGCTTGCTGATCGCACACCCCCACCAAGACCTCAATTCCTGCATTTTGAAGTTTTTTAACACCATTACCAGCAACTTTGGGATTGGGATCTAAGCTTGCAACGACAACTCGCTTAAGACCTGCAGCAATGAGTGCATCAGCACAAGGCGGTGTACGACCCGTATGGCTACATGGCTCAAGTGTCACATAAGCGGTTGCACCTTTGGTATCAAAACCTTGTGCTTTGGCATCAGCTAAAGCAAAAATCTCAGCATGTGGCTGACCAGCCTTAGGATGATAGCCCTGACCGATGACCAGACCATCTTTAACCAATACACAGCCAACGGCAGGATTGGGCCTTGTGGTATAAATGCCCTTTTTTGCCTCTGCTATGGCAAGCTGCATATAATAAATGTCTTGCTGTATCAATCGTTTGTCATTCATGAAGATTCGCCACGCTTGGGTAAATTAATCTTATCAAGCTCGGCCTGAAACTGGCCAATGTCCTGAAAATCACGATAAACACTGGCAAAGCGTACATAAGCAACATCATCAAGTATCTTTAATTCATTCATCACAATTTCGCCTAAAATCTTACTTGACACCTCTCGCTCACCTGTTTTTCTAAGTTCATGCTCTATGCGGCTGATACATGCTTCGATTTCATCAACACTGATGGGACGCTTTTGTAGAGGTAGTGAAATTGAGCGTCTGAGTTTTGATTGATCATAAGGCTCAATACGGCTATTGGTTTTGATGATTCTTGGCATCAAAATTTCACAAATTTCAAAAGTTGTAAACCGCTCTCCGCACGCTAAACATTGTCGGCGTCGGCGTACTTGTGCACCTTCGGCAGCCAACCTAGAATCGGTCACCTTAGTATCTGCTTTATTGCAAAATGGGCAATGCATCACCACTCCTAAATTTTTTATTATTAATTAAAAATAATTAAATTTAATTTTTTATAAAAATATTAACCAATGGAATTGTTAAGATTTTTTTGGTAATAAAATACTACTTGCCAATACAAAAACTTGAAAAAATCTTGCCCAATAGCTCATCTGCACTCATCTGACCTGTAATCTCACCCAATGCTTGCTGAGATTGTCTTAGACTTTCTGCCACCAACTCACCAGCATGATAAATGGTAAGCTGCTCATACGCTTCGATGGCGTATCCCTTAGCACGATTTAAGGCATCAAGATGGCGAGTGCGTGCAATCAAACTATTTTCAGGAGGATGAAAGCCTACCTTTTGGGTTAATATTTCAATCAATTCATCAAGCCCTTCACCTGTTTCACATGAAACATAAACAAGTTTGGGTGCTGATTTGGTTTCACATGAAACCTGTGAAACTGGTTTTGAGGCCAATAAATCACTTTTGTTTGCGACCAGAATCAGTTTTTGGCGAATAATATCGCCAACATCCTGACCCACACCCTCACAAAACAGCTGATCGGCTAAGGTGAGTGGATCAGTTTCTGTTGTAACATCATAAACCATCATCAACACATCTGCTTGATGGATCGCATCAAATGCTCGTTTGATACCAATTTTTTCGACATGATCATCAGTTTTTCTAAGGCCTGCTGTATCAGTTAAATGTACAGTCAGCCCATTTAAAATCAAAGTTTCTTCCAAAGTATCCCGCGTGGTGCCTGCAATCTCTGTGACAATGGCACGCTCAGTACCCGATAGGCGATTAAGCAGGCTGGATTTACCTGCATTGGGCTTACCTGCCAGTACCACATGCACGCCATCACGCAATAACTGACCTTGTTTTGCTGTCGCTAAGATACGATCAATGCCTGATAAAATCTCAGTTAATTTATTTTCAATGACACCATCAGACAAAAAATCAACATCTTCTTCCTCAGGAAAATCAATCGAAGCTTCCACATACAAGCGAAGATGAACAAGTTTATCTAATAACTCATTGATTTTTTGGGAAAATTCACCAGTTAATGAGCGAATGGCACTGGTAGCCTGAGCGATAGAAGTGGCTGAAATGGCGTCACTAATCGCTTCAGCCTGCACCAAGTCAATTTTATCATTTTCAAAAGCTCGGTAGCTAAATTCCCCTGCTGCCGCTTGGCGTGCACCAAGCTCAAACACTCTAGCCAACAGCATGTTTTGTAATACCATACCGCCATGACCTTGTAGCTCCACCACATCTTCTCCAGTGAATGAATGTGGTGCCTTAAAATAAATCACCACACCCTCATCAATCACACCCTCTTGGCCATAAAAACCACCAAAATGTGCCATTCTGGGTACTAAATTTGACCGCCTCGTCATTAGGCAACCGATGCGATAAGCATCTTTACCTGATAATCGAATGATACCGACACCACCTTGACCGATGGGGCTAGCGATGGCGGCGATGGTCGGCAATTGTTTGATACTGGTTGTCATAAATTGATAGGGTTGTCTGCTAAGTTAACCTTTTATTCTATCATTATTACATAAAAAATTGCTAGCATTGGTTATTGACCTGACAAACATATCAAGCCAAAGGTGCATAATCTAGCCATAAAAAAAATCCCACAAATTGAGTATTTGTGGGATTTTTGAGGATTGTATTAAGCTTGCTTTGCTTTCATTTGGCGTTCCACACGCTTATTGACAAGATGTTGATGGGTCATGCTAAATAAGTTATTCACTGTCCAGTACAATACCAGACCTGCTGGGAACCATAGCATAAATACCACAAAAATCATGGGTAAAATTTTCATCATTTTTGCTTGCATTGGGTCGGTCGGCTGTGGATTGAGCATTTGCTGGACAAACATGGTCATACCCATAAAAATCGGTAAAATAAACCAAGGATCCATTGCGGATAAATCGGTAATCCAACCAATCCATGGTGCATGACGCAACTCCACCGACTCAACCAACATCCAGTACAACCCCAAAAAAATCGGCATCTGAATCAAAATCGGCAAACAGCCCGCCATTGGATTGACTTTTTCATCACGATATAATTGCATCATCTCTTGACTCATCGCCATGCGATCATCGCCATGCTTATCTTTGAGTGCTTGCAATTTTGGGGCGATGGCACGCATTTTTGCCATAGACATATAGCTTTTATTTGATAGCCAAAATAAAGCGACTTTGATAATTAAAGTCAGTACAATGATCGACCAGCCCCAGTTACCAATCACTTTATTGATGTTATCCAAAATAGCGAACAGCACTTTTGAGATTGGCCACAACAATCCATAATCCACCGTTTGATTTAAGCCTTCAGCCACCGATGCCATTTCTGACTGAACTTTTGGACCTGCATAAAGCGTACTGTTCAGGGTGATTTGCTTGCCTGACGCCACATTAATCACGGGGCTATTATAACCAATATAAAAATCATTGCCTGTCGTACGAGCAAAAAAGTCAGCTTCAAAACTATTTGATGGCGTCCAAGCCGATACAAAATAATGCTGGACGATTGCTACCCAGCCGTCTTTACTGCTGATATTGATGTTATCATTAAAATTAGAAAATTTCAGTTTATTATAAGGATCACTTGGCACACCCCAAGCACCACCTAAGTAAGTTGACATGCCAAGCATGCCTTTATCTTCTAGACCAGGATCCTTACTACTGTCACGCTTAAGCTGAGCATACATTTGCCCTTGCCATGATTGATTGGAGTTATTATTAATATTATAACTTAGATTAATTGGGTATTTACCTGCATTAAAGGTATAGGTCTTGGTGATCGTCAAGCCATCTTTATGATATGTCAAAGGGACTTGTAGCGACCCTGCACTTGGATTAAGTACATAGCTGCTACGAGGACTGTGATAAACCGCACGACCTTCAGCTGTGTCAATGCCATCTCGTCCGATCAATCCAGACTGTGCGACATAGGTGCGTAAATTGGTTTCTAAAAGTACAAACGGCTCGGCACTGTCTTTGGTGGCATTGTGCTGTTTTAAAGCGGCATAAACAATATCGCCGCCAACAGGGTTGATCTTAATTTCATAACGGTCGGTGCTGACACTGATCAAATTGGCATTGGTTGTATCTGCCACAGAGCCTGCACTTAGACTGAGTATGTCGCCTGTTGCCTGCGTTGTTGGCACATCTGAATGAGTGGTTTGAGCTGCCACTGGCTGCGTGGTTGCAGGTTTTCCTGCATAGTCATCACGCCACGCTAATATCAGCAAATATGCTGTAATTAGCATCGCTATAATGATTAAAATTCTTAGAATTTTTTGCATAAATTCAAATCCATTAGCAATAAACAACACAGGCTATTAGCCTAAATCGATTTTCAAACCCTTTATTGTACTAAAAATACCCATAAAATCCTAGAAAATATTGCTTAAGTTGCCGATAAATCATGGTTAGCCAGTGATTTTTAAGGTTTTACCAAACAAATTATAACGCTAAGTTGTTTTTATTAAATGATTTAGCCGTGCTGCATAACTTAAAGTATCTTTAAATCCATAAGAAAAACAAAGATGGCTTGGCTGATAGCGATAGCGAGCCAAAGGCAGTGGCACAAAATCAATACCACAGCCGCCCCAAGGATGACAGCGACTGATTCGCCAAATACTGAGCCCAAGTCCTTTGATAGCCCCATGCCAGATAATCGCTTGGCGGCTATAAGTTGAGCAAGTTGGATAATAACGACATCTTGGCGTCATCATCGGACTGATCCAGCGGCGATAAATCTCAATCAAGATTAGTAGAATATTTTTTAACATAACTAAATATTTAAAAATTAAACACTCAGCTCATCAGAATATAATTTATTAATTTTATTAAATAATTCTGTTACTTCAGTAGCGATGTCAAATTCTCTAGGATAGCCTGATTTGACAATAACGACCACATCAATCGCCACCCAAGAAGCTTGACGATAGCGAAAATTTTCACGGCACAGTCGTTTAAGCCGATTACGATCCACCGCTTTTTTTAGCTTTTTTTTGGTGATTGCCAAGCCCAATCTTGCCGTCAAACCCTGACCTTGCCCAATGAATGCCAACAAATGCAAGGTATGAACCTTTTTAATGGGTGAGTCAAATACCGCCTTAAAGTCAGCAGGCGTTAGTAAGCGATGGTATTTTTGGAAGTTTTTAGCTTTTGGCAAAGAAGTGGCTAAATTTTGAGATGTGTCAATCAGAACAGATGTCATAATGGCAGGTTTTGTACAAAGAGATATGATTTTAACATAATTAGGTCGCAGCATCGTAATTTTTGGCATAAAAAAGCACCGTGTGATCGGTGCTTTTAATTTGACCAGATATTACACGGTCAAACGATGACGACCTTTAGCACGGCGACGTGCCAAAACTTGACGGCCTTTTTTGGTTGCCATGCGAGCACGGAAACCATGAGTGCGTTTACGCTTTAAAACGCTTGGTTGAAATGTACGCTTCATAAATCACCTTTAAAGATGTCAGCACCCAACGGTACCAAAAGTTGTCAAAAGTGAAACTGATGAACAACTCAAATTACAATTAACTAGTTAATGTTTCTCACTTTAGATGAGTGAAAAACTTGATAATACTATCAAATATTTTTTGATTTGTCAATTAATTACCAATAATTACCAAGTTAAATTTAAAATTTTTTCATAAACGCTTATTTTTATTGTATTGAAATGAAGTTTTTGATTAATAAGTGATTACATTTGGCTAATTTTTAAGACCATTGTTAAAAGTTATCCACAGAATTTAAGCCGCCTTATTATTTAATATTAAACCTAAATATAATAATAATAATACAAAAAAATATTGTGGATAACCATAATATTATTATATTTTTCATAAAGTTATCTTGTGGAAATCAATGTTTATAAAATGTGCATAAATTGTGGAAAACTTAGAATTTTTAGTTATCCACAATGTTATTCACTAAGTTATCCACAAAATAAAGCTTGTAATTTAATAAAATTATGGTACTATTTCACTCCACCGATTGAGCATGATTTTATCATGCGTCGTATAAAATCACTTTGGACTGTTTTTTAATTGGGATAAGTCATGAGTCTGTTTGAAGATTTGCCCGTACAAGATAGCATCTCACCCAATGATCTTGGTGAGCGTGTGTGGCAATTATGCCTACCTGATTTACAATTTGCGATGGCAGATAAAGACTATCGCCAATGGATCGCACCTCTCAAAGCTGAAGTGAATGATACCGAGCTTTTGTTGCTTGCGCCTAATATGATGTGGGTTAGGCATGTCAAAGACAATTATCTAAGCCAAATTACTGATCTTGCCTACCAGCATGGTAAAGGAGCGATCAAGTCAGTTCGTATTGAGATGGTGGCGAGTACCACCCCAAGTAACTCTGGGGCCAAAAAAGCCAAAACTAACAAAAAGGCTAGTAAAAAAACGGGCATCGTTGAAGGGCTGCCCATTGATCCGGCATTTAGCTTTGATGTATTTGTCAAAGGTAAGTCCAATGCTTCTGCTTATAATGCCTGCAATGAGCTTTCTAGAAAAGAAAGTAAGCATAACTATGGCCCTATATTTATATACGGCTCATCAGGTTTGGGCAAGACGCATTTGATGCATGCCATGGCACATCGCTATCAAAAATATGGCAAGCGATTTTTTTATTTTACCAAAGATCATTTTTATAAAATCACGCTGGAGGCGTTTCGTACCAATGACATTGCACAGATGGAAAAAGAAATTTGCCAAGCGGATTTGTTGATTATTGATGATGTGCATATGGTCAGCGGCTCAAAAGCACCCAAAGTAACCGAAATCTTGATGAAGCTTTTTGATGCATTCTCAGCAGGCAACACCCAAAAGCAGGTGGTGCTTGCCTCAGATCGTCCCCCTTCACAGATGACCAGTTTTGGTGAGCGTTATATTTCTCGTTTATCAAGCTGTTTGCAGTTGTCGATTGAGCCGCCAGATATGGAAATGCGTATCCAAATTTTAGAAAAAAAAGCGCAGATGCTCAATCTGTTACTACCCAAAGAATGTGCGTTATATATGGCACAAAATCTACCGCCTGATGTGCGTGGTTTGGAAGGGGCATTAAAACGCGTACAGCTGTCCGCCACCATTTTGCGTAATGAGCCGGTGAGCTTACCACTTGTCAAAGACGCCATTAAAGATCAGGTTCAAGCGCGCGCTCGGGCGTTGAATGCCGAAAGTATTCGTGATTTGGTGGCCGAATATTATGAAATTTCTCCAAAGGATTTGATGAGTAAAAAGCGTGCACGCTACATCGCCAGACCCAGACAAATGGCGATGGCACTCATTCGTGAGCTGACGCGTGATAGTTTTCCTGAAATTGGACAGGTTTTTGGTGGTCGTGATCACACCACAGTCATGCATGCGTGTGAAAAGATCGAAGAGCTGCGTACTCAAGATGCCAAAATTCAAAAGGATTATCATTCTTTAAAGATGATGTTAGAATATGTCTAGTATTGCCCTAGCAACCAACAAATTTAGTGAGCTTGTATGAAATTATCTATCAATCGTGACTTATTACTCAAAGCCATCAATTTGGTGGTAAAGGCAGCAGATAAACGCCATCGCTTTGCCATTTTAGCAAATATTAAATTGGTACTTGAAGAGGGTTTTTTGACATTGACAGCGTCGGATTTGGAGCTTGAGCTGACGACACGATTTGCTTTGCCCAAAGATGGCTGTATTCAGGCAGGTAGCACAACCTTGCCAGCTGAGATGTTTTTTAATGTTTGTAAATCACTGCCAGAGGAGATGGTGGTGATTGATGCCCCCGAAGATACCACACGCTGCATTATTACCAGTGGTACAGGCAGGTATACATTAAGCTGTTTGCCTGCAGATGATTTTCCAACGATCGGCACGGCGGCACCTTTGAGTGTGATAAAAATCAGTCAAGGCAACCTAAGCAGCTTGATTCATCATACCCGATTTGCAATGGCGACCCAAGATGTGCGTTATTATTTGACGGGCATGCTGTTTGATATTAGTGAAAATACACTAACTGCAGTTGCAACAGATGGACATCGCTTGGCGGTGGCACATCGATTGCTAGATGAAACTTATACGCCCAATCAGGTCATCATTCCTGGTAAAGCAGTGGCTGAATTAGAACGCTTGTTGATTGAGCTTGCCAAAACGGTTGATGATTCTAATGTTGTTGAGCTTGGTTTTGATGCAGAGTTTTTACAAGTGGGCTTGGTGCTTAAAGATGAAGACACTGACAATGAGATTACAGTGAAGCTGTCTGCACGCTTGATTGAGGGTAAATTTCCCGACTATCGCCGTGTGATTCCCACCAATAATGATAAAATTGTTTCATTTAATAAAGATGAGGCGGTCGATGTGTTACGCCGAATCTCGGTACTAAATACCAAAGAAGAACCGGGCGTGCTGATGAATTTTGATACCACGGATTTTTGTAAAGTGGGCGTTACCAACAGAAACCTTGGTGAGGCTGAAGAAATGCTTGGGGTGAATTATAGCGGCCATGCCATTGAGCTGACCTTTAATGAGGCGTATCTGCGTGCAGTACTCAATGTTTTAGAAGGAGAGGTTCGCCTTGAGCTAAATCAGCCAAGTTCGCCTGCGCTGATTTATCAAGTGGGCGATGATTTGCATCGTTATGTCATCATGCCGATGCGTCGGTAAGTGATGATTAAGCAGTTGCAAATACATGAGCTGCGCAATCTTAGGCAGGTGAATTTAACACTTGCGGCGTGTAATTTGATTGTCGGGGCTAACGGAAGTGGTAAAACATCGCTGTTAGAGGCGGTGTTTTTGTTGTCACGAGGCAAAAGCTTTCGTCATCATGAGCCTAAACGATATATCCGCCACCATCAAAGTGCTTGTACTGTATGGGCACGCACAGAATTTGAAGAGTCCTGCACGCTTGCTATCCAAAAAAAGCTCGATGGGACAGGTAAGTCTGACTCTATTTTAAGATTTAATGAACACACCGTTTCAACCCAAAGCACGCTAAGCTTTCATCTGCCAACCTTGCTCATCGACCCTGTCAGCATGAGCTTATTGGATGAAGGCAGTATCTCTCGGCGTCAGATGCTTGATTGGCTGACTTTTCATATTCAGCCTAAGTTTTATCATCAGTGGCTACAATATCAACGCCTACTTAAACAAAGAAACGCTCTACTCAAACACCCCAGCGTTCATCATAAGCTGCCTGAGCTGTTTGCTTGGGATGAACAGCTTGGATTTTATGCGCATGCTTTACACGAGCATCGCTTGGCGGTTTTTGATCAATGGACCAGATATTTTGATGAGATGATAAAGCAGCTTTTGCCTGAGTATCACTCATTGCTTAGCCTACAGTATTTGGCAGGGTTTGACTATGCCAAACCCTTGAGCCAAACCCTAAAAATGCGTCTTGATCAAGACATTAGCTTAGGTTATACACGCATCGGTGCGCATCGTGCGGACATCAATGTCAAAATTCATTCTCAAAACGATCAGGGACAAACAATCCACGAACAAGCCACGCATATCCTATCTCGTGGCGAAAAAAAGCTCCTCATTACCGCCCTAAAACTATCTCAGCTAAAGCTGATGTGCCATGCCATCGATCAGGTATCCATGCAGACAACACATCCGCCAGTTGTATTGATTGATGATCTTGATGCAGAACTTGATGAAGATGCCATTGAAATTTTGCTAAAAACCGTGTTTTCGCTGCCTTGCCAAGTGATTATCACCAGCCTTAATATACAGACGCACCAAAAAATCTTAGCACTTAAGTCTGATGGCTTTATGGCAAATTCTACACCAAATCAGCGTACCGCCGAAGACTTATCTTATAAGATGTTTCATGTGGAACAGGGTAAATTCCAAGAATGCAATACTTCATAAAGCCGACAAAATAACTGCCAAAAGCTAGGCGTGACAATGACTTTTTATAAAAAAAATGCTATAATATACCCTGTTTTTTATGAATAATTGTGGGCAAGTTGCTTAAAAATTAACCGCCCCACTTAAGGAAGTTTCATGACCGATAGCACCAACAATCATCCACAGGTCGATACACAAGAAATTGAATACACTGCTAAAAATGTCCGAGTTCTGCGTGGGCTTGAGGCGGTGCGTGTCCGCCCAGGTATGTATATCGGCGATACCGATGATGGTACAGGCTTGCACCATATGGTGTTTGAGGTGGTGGATAATGCCATCGATGAGGCATTGGCAGGTCACTGCGATGAGATTAATATTATCGTCCATGATGATGAATCTGTTTCGGTGATGGATAATGGGCGTGGTATTCCTGTAGATATCCATCCTGAAGAGGGTGTATCGGCTGCCGAGGTTATTATGACGGTGCTTCATGCAGGCGGTAAATTTGACGATAATTCATACAAAGTCTCTGGCGGCCTACATGGTGTAGGCGTCTCGGTGGTCAATGCACTGTCCAAAAAGCTGATCTTAACGATTTGGCGTGATGGTTATGCTCATACCCAAACCTATACTGACGGCGTGCCAGATGCTCCACTGGCTAAGCTTGAGCCGTCTACTCAGACAGGCACTCAGGTGCGTTTTTATCCAAGCTTTGAGATTTTTAAGGGTGTGCAACGCTTTGATTACGATATTCTTGCCAAGCGTTTGCGTGAGTTATCATTTTTAAATTCAGGGGTTCGGATTGTTTTAACTGATGAGCGTACAAGTACCACTCAAGTATTTGAGCATAAAGGCGGTTTGTCTGAATTTGTCAGTTATATTAATGGTGGTAAACAAACCTTAAACGATATTTTTCATTTTACTGCAGATGGTGCAGATGGTATCGGTGTTGAGGTTGCACTGCAATGGTCGGACAGCTACAACGAGAAGGTACTTTGTTTTACCAATAATATTCCTCAAAAAGATGGCGGGACGCACTTATCTGGGTTTCGTTCAGCGTTGACACGCTGTCTAAATCATTATCTAGACTCTGAAAATATCACCAAAAAAGAAAAGGTTCAAATCACAGGTGATGATGCGCGCGAGGGCTTAACCGCCATCATTTCTGTTAAAGTGCCTGATCCTAAATTTAGTTCACAAACCAAAGACAAGCTGGTCTCAAGCGAAGTTAAATCCGTGGTTGAGACCGCCATGCATGAACGATTATCTGAGTATTTGCTTGAAAATCCGACCGCCGCTAAGATGATTGCAAGCAAAATTATTGATGCAGCACGGGCGCGTGATGCAGCTCGCAAAGCCCGAGAAATGACACGCCGCAAAAGTACTTTAGATATTGCAGGTTTGCCGGGCAAACTGGCCGATTGCCAAGAAAAAGACCCCGCTTTATCTGAATTGTTTATCGTTGAGGGCGACTCTGCGGGCGGTTCTGCCAAACAGGGTCGTAATCGTAAAATGCAGGCAATTTTACCGTTGAAAGGTAAGATTTTAAATGTTGAGCGCGCACGATTTGATAAAATGCTCTCAAGTGCTGAGGTGGGGACGCTGATTACCGCTTTGGGCACAGGCATTGGACCTGATGAATACAATCCTGACAAAATCCGCTACCATAAAATTGTCATCATGACCGATGCGGATGTGGATGGTAGTCATATTCGCACTTTGCTTCTGACTTTCTTTTTCCGCCAAATGCCAGAGCTGATTGAGCGTGGTCATATTTATATTGCTCAGCCACCGTTATATAAGGTCAAACGAGGCAGGCAAGAGGTTTATCTAAAAGATACTGAAGCCTTGGATGCATATTTGTTATCATCGACCATTGATGATCATCAGCTATTTTTGAGTAAAGATACACCGCCTGTGACGGGCGTGGCACTTGAAAAACTCTTAAAAGATTACAGTCAAAGCCAAGCAATTAAAACCCATTTACAATCAAAATATCCATCGCATCTACTAGACGCACTCACTTTGATACCAAAGTTTGATGTCTCTGCCATTGGCGATAAACAGGCAGTTGGTGAGTGGGCTTTGGCACTTGAAAATCAGCTTAACGACCTAGAGCCAAAACTTGATGCCAAAGTTGAAGCAGTACAAGTATTGGGCGAGGATGATGGCAGTGGACATTGGCTACCTCGTGTTACGCTTCATATTCATCGCCTGCCGCATCAGTATTTATTAGATACGAATTTTTTGGGTTCTGCGGACTATATGCGTTTATTAAAACTAAGTGCCAATTGGAATACCGTTTTATCTAACAGTGCTTTTTTGCGTCGTGGTGATAAGGATTTTATCATCAAAGATTTTGAGCATTTATGGCAACAGCTAATGCTTGCTGCTCGCCGTGGTGTGGATGTACAGCGTTATAAAGGTTTAGGTGAGATGAATAAAGAGCAGCTTTGGGAGACGACCATGGATCCTGAAAATCGTCGTATGCTTAAAATCACCATCGAAGATGCGATCAAGGCTGATCATTTATTTAGCTGCTTAATGGGTGATGAGGTTGAACCGCGTCGCATCTTTATTGAAGAAAATGCACTAAATGCCGATATTGATACCTAAATCAAACACCGATACTCAAAACAGTATCGGTGTTTAATTTAAACCATATTAAAATTTTTGGTGTATGATAATTTAACTACTCATGCGTATTAGCTACTTATTTTTATACTCAAAAAATGCTAAAATACAATCACTTTAACTGCTATTGATTTGATTAACCGAAGGTATTTTAATGACCAATATTACCCAAGACCGCATCCTTATTCTTGATTTTGGCTCACAATATAGCCAGCTTATTGCTCGCCGTGTGCGTGAGGCTGGTGTGTATTCTGAAATTCATGCGTTTGATATGCCTGATGAAGATATTCGTGCATTTAATCCTAAGGGCATTATTTTATCTGGCGGCCCTGAAAGTGTTCATCAAGAGGGTTCTCCTCGAGCGCCAAAGGCTGTCTTTGAGCTTGGAGTGCCTGTTTTGGGTATCTGTTATGGTTTTCAGACCATGTCCGAACAATTAGGTGGCAAGGTAGAAGCTGGATTGGTGCACGAATTTGGCTATGCTAAGATTGATATCACGCATCAAGATAAACTGCTTAGCAAAATCAATGATGAAAAAAACCAATCTCAAGTTTGGATGAGCCATGGCGATAAGGTGGCAAGCCTACCAACAGGTTTCACCGTAACATCTTCTACACCAAATTGCCCTTATGCGTCTGCTTCTGATGAAGATCGTCAGTTGTACGGTGTGCAATTTCATCCTGAGGTGACACATACCGAAAAAGGAGAACAGCTGATTTCTAATTTTGTGCATATCATTTGTGGTTGTGGTAATGCGTGGAATTCTGAAAATATCATTGAGATGCGTATTGAGCAACTCAAAAACCAAATTGGCAATCAAAAAGTATTACTTGGTCTATCAGGTGGCGTTGACAGTTCTGTGGTTGCAGCACTGCTTCATCGTGCCATTGGTGATCAGCTGACTTGTGTGTTTGTGGATAATGGATTATTGCGATTAAATGAAGGCGATCAAGTGATGCAAATGTTTGCTGAAAACATGGGCATTCGTGTGATTCGTGCTGATAGTGAGATGCGTTTTTTAAATGCACTTGCAGGTGTGAGCGATCCTGAAGCGAAGCGTAAAATCATTGGCCGTGAGTTTATCGAAGTGTTCTCAGAAGAAGCACGCAAGCTTGATGGGGTGAAATTTTTAGCTCAAGGAACTATTTATCCTGATGTCATCGAGTCAGCAGCCAGCAAACAAGGCAAAGCACATGTCATCAAATCACATCACAATGTAGGCGGTTTGCCTGATGATTTGGCGTTTGAATTGGTTGAGCCTTTGCGTGACTTATTTAAAGATGAGGTGCGTAAGCTTGGCGTTGCACTTGGCATTCCGCATCATATGATTTATCGCCATCCTTTTCCAGGTCCTGGATTGGGCGTGCGTATTTTGGGCGAAGTTAAAAAAGAATATGCCGACATCTTGCGTCTTGCCGATGATATTTTTATGCAAGAGCTTAGAGCGTCTGGCTGGTATGATAAAACCGCTCAAGCTTTTGCGGTATTTGAGCCTGTCAAATCAGTGGGCGTTGTTGGTGATGGCAGACGCTATGCATGGGTGATTGCACTGCGTGCCGTTGAGACGGTAGATTTTATGACGGCTCGTTTTGCACATTTGCCTTATGAGCTGATTGATAAAATTTCAACACGCATCATGAATGAAATCAAAGAGGTTTCTCGTGTGGTGTATGATGTCTCAAGCAAGCCACCTGCAACGATTGAATGGGAATGATTGGTGGATTAAGTTAGCTTATCGCTCAACCAGCTTGGTTGGGCGTTTTTTATGATTGGTCAAAAAACGATGCTCATTGGGTTTGCCTGTTGATTGATTTATGTCATGTTTCTTCATGTTTTATCGCAATTTGTTGCCAATTTGTCTATAAAATGAGTAACAATAAAGCAATATTTCAAAGAAATTGTTAAAAAATTGTCAATAAATATGTAATTCCTTGTAATTGGTAGGGGTTTTGGCTATGATACATCATATTTTTTTTAAGCGTGATGAAACAAAGCTTAGAGTAAATTAACCAAGGGCGACGCCTAAGGATGAAAGATGAAGAAGATTTTGGTTGCTGTTTTGGCATTATCTGCGTTATCGGCACAGGCGGCCACAGTCACTTTTTATGGTGATAAGTTTCATGGCAAAAAGACAGCAAGTGGCGAGAGATTTAACCAAAATGCAATGACCTGCGCCAGTAATAGCCATAAATTTGGCACGCATTTAAAAGTTACCAACACCGCCAATGATAAATCCGTGATTTGCCGAGTGAATGACCGTGGCGGCTTTAGTAAATATGGCGTAACTTTAGATTTGTCAAAAGGTGCATTTGCTAAAATTGCACCACTTTCTCAAGGTCGTGCACGGGTAATCATTGAAAAGGTTGATGATTTAATTGCCCAAGATACTCAAGGTGTCAAAAGTAGCACCTTGGTACAAGATAGCCTAAGTGCAAAAAAAGTAGCCGAAATGTTATCACAAGTTGAAAAAGTATCAACCTCACACACCACACGCATCACTCTGGCAAGTAATACACCAGTAACTGAATAAGAATATTAATGATGATAAAAGCGACAGATATTGTGGTTGGCACAGGCAAAACTGCCGTTAAAGGTGCTTTGATTGTCACCGAATACACAGGCTATCTGATGGATGGCACGGTATTTGATGCTTCTGCCCACCGTGGTCGTCCGTTTGAGTGCGTAATTGGCACAGGTCGTGTTATCAAAGGTTGGGTTTGGGCGTATTGGGTTTTGATGAGGCAGGCACTGGCATAGCACCTATGCAGGTCGGCGGTAAGCGTGAACTGATTGTGCCTGCACATTTGGCGTATGGCGATCGTGCGGTTGGTAAAATTCCACCCAACTCACCACTGCGTTTTGAGATTACGCTTTTAGAAGTGCGTACCCGTGATGACTGATGAGATTGATACTCAAAAGCATAGCCCGACTGCCAAAAGCTTGCTATAATAAACCATAGCAAGCTTTTTGGTGCGTAATATTTGCTTAGATGATGCTCATCAAAAGCCACAAAGAACTTTATAGGAGTAAACTTTTGTGATAAAAATTAATCAATACTTTAGCCAAGCCCAGTGGCAGAAATTTACCCAAGCAGCACAAGGGCAAGAAACACCATTATTGGTAGTTGATTTGAGTCGGATTAAGACAAAATACGAAGAGATGGTTACTTTATTTCCTAAAGCAAAAATTCATTATGCAATGAAAGCAAGTCCTGCTGTTGAGGTGGTGAAATACTTGGCTGATTTGGGTTCAAATTTTGATTGTGCATCGATTTATGAACTTGACCGTGTTTTAGATTGTGGTGTTACCGCTGACCGTATCTCCTATGGTAATACCATCAAAAAAGCAGCACATATTAAGTATGCCTATAATAAGGGTATTGATTTATATGCAACTGATTCTAAAGCAGATTTAATTAATATTGCCAATAATGCCCCCGGTTCAAAAATTTTTGTACGCATTTTGGTGCATGGTGCTGATACTGCCGAATGGCCGCTGTCTCGTAAATTTGGTTGCCACCCTGATATGGCAGTTGATTTACTTGTTCAGGCAAAAAATTTGGGTCTTGTGCCTTATGGTATCTCATTTCATGTCGGCAGCCAACAAAAAGATGTCGCAGCGTGGGATGATGCGTTAGCAAAAGTTAAATATATGTTTGACTGGATGAAATATGAAGAGGGTATTAAGCTTCAGATGATTAATTTGGGCGGTGGTTTTCCAACCAACTATATCAGTGAGGTAAACCCAATTTCGGTCTATGCTGAAGAGATTCATCGATACTTATCTGAAGATTTTGATGAAGATGAAATGCCTGAGATTATCTTAGAGCCAGGTCGTTCCATGGTGGGAGATAGTGGCGTTTTGGTTTCGGAGGTTGTACTAATTAGCCGAAAATCACGCACTGATTTGACCCGCTGGGTATATACAGATGTTGGTTTATTTCAAGGTTTGATCGAAACGCTGGGCGAGGCAATTAAGTATCCTGTTTATACACCAAAAATGGAAACTACAACTGAGCAAGGTACGGTAATTTTGGCAGGTCCAACCTGCGATAGTACAGATATTATGTATGAAGATGCAGCCTATAAATTGCCTCAAAATCTTGAAATTGGTGATAAATTATACTGGTTGACGACAGGTGCCTATACCAACTCTTATTCATCGGTTGAGTTTAATGGCTTTCCGCCCTTAAAAGTCAAATATATTGAATAATGTTTCACATGAAACAAAAAATAAATAATAAGGTTTGAGATGCAATTTTCAAAATTTGGCGAAAAATTTATTCAAAATAGCCCTATCTTGCAACTGATGGATGATTTGGGCGATGCTTTAAATAGCAATACACCGATCAATATGCTTGGCGGTGGCAATCCTGCTAATATTCCAGAAGTATCAGCAGCGTATCATGCAGCGTATCAACAAATCGCTACCAACGGTACGGCAATAGAAAGTATGAGTAATTATGCCTCGCCACAAGGTGATAGTAAATTCATCAAGGTGCTTGTTGAATTTTTTAATCGTCACTATGATTGGGGATTGACCGCTGATCATATCGTGCTGACGAATGGCTCTCAAAACGCATTTTTTTATTTATTTAATTTATTTGCAGGGCAATTTTGTGATGGCAGTCATAAATCCATTTTACTGCCTTTGTCGCCTGAATATGTAGGCTATGCCGATGTACAAGTTGAGGGATCTTATTTTGTGTCACTACCCCCAATCATCGAAAAAACCACACATGAAGGTCGTGAAGGATTTTTTAAATATAAAGTGGATTTTGATGCCCTTGAAAATTTAGAAGAATTAAATAATCATAACATTGGTGCAATTTGCTGTTCACGCCCAACCAATCCAACGGGCAATGTGCTGACAGACGGTGAGATGGCACGCCTAAAACAGCTTGCCAAAAAGCACGGCATATCGTTAATTATTGATAATGCCTACGGTGCACCGTTTCCAAACATTATCCACACCAGCACAACCCTTGAGTGGGATGATGAGACTATTTTGTGCTTTAGTCTTTCAAAAATCGGTCTGCCGGGAGTGCGTACAGGCATTATCATTGCACACCCAAAGATTGCTAAGGCTGTAAGCAACATGAACGCCATCGTTAATTTGTCACCTGTACGCTTTGGGGCGGCGATTGCTACACCTTTATTCCAAAATGATGAGATTATTCGCTTGTCCGATGCGGTTATTGCACCATTTTATAAAAAACAATCAACATTTGCCATCCATCGCCTCCAAGAAGAATTTGCAGATTATCCTGTTTATATTCATCAGCCTGAAGGTGCGATTTTTCTATGGGTGTGGTTTGAGGGTTTGCCAATTTCTACAACCAAGCTGTATCAAATCTTAAAGCAGCAAGGTACGCTGATTATCCCAAGTGAGCATTTTTTTGTGGGAATGCAGACGGCGGATTATCTACACGCCAAAGCGTGTATCCGTTTGTCGATTGCTCAAGATGATCAAACGCTTGATCAAGGCATCAAAACAATTGGTGAGGTGGTCAGACAGCTGTATCAAAATTCAACAATCACCGCAGATTAATCGGCTGCGATGATTGTTCATTGTTGGGTTATGATTGAGCGGCAGCGGTGACCATAATTTCAACAAGCCAGTTTGGGTTTACTAAATTGGCTTGAATGGTTGCACGCACCGGCGGCGTTGAGTCTGTCATCCATTCTTTCCAAGCGTTATTAAAACTTTCAAAATCTTCTAAATTTTTGATGAATACTTGAGCAGATAGCAGATGATTTTTATCGGTGTCTGCCAAAGCCAATGCCTTGTCGATATTGGCAAAGACTTGGTGTGACTGTCCTGTGATGTCAAGGCTGTCATCGTCAGGTACTTGACCTGCCAAATAAACCACGCCATGATGAACCGCCACCTCGCTTAAGACTTCATTGCTGTCAAATTTTTGGATGATACTCATAATTTTCCTTATGCTGATTGATAACGGGTTAATGATAAGCCATCAAGGCTGATGTCGGGTGTCTGATGGGTAATGATATCACTGATTAGGCTACCTGAACCACAAGACATCGTCCAACCTAAGGTACCATGCCCAGTATTGAGATACAAATTTTTTAGATCAGTTTGACCAATGAGGGGCGTACCGTCTGGCGTCATGGGTCGAAGACCCGTCCAAAAGGTTGCGTTTTTTAAATCTCCGCCATCAAACAAGCTTTTGGTAACCATCTCAAGTGTCTCACGACGTTTTTGTCGTAAATTCAAATCAAAGCCACTTAATTCCGCCATACCGCCCACACGAATGCGTTGATTAAATCGTGTGATGGCAATTTTATAGGTTTCATCAATGACGGTAGAAATGGGTGCACGGCTTTCATCAATAATAGGCACAGTCAATGAATATCCTTTAACTGGATATACGGGTAAATCAAGCCCCAGCGACTTTGCCATCGCCCGTGAATAACTGCCCAATGCAAGCACATAACTGTCTGCAGTGATGAGCTCACCGTCAGCGATGACGCCAGTAATGGTTTGGTTATTATGAGTGATTTTGTCAATTGTGGTATTAAAACGAAATTCAACGCCCATATCTTTGCAGATTTCAGCCAGTGCTTTGGTGAATAAATTACAGTCGCCAGTTTCGTCGTGTGGTAATCTTAAACCACCCGTCAGCTGTGCGGCTGCATGAGCCAAAGCAGGTTCAGCTTGGCTAAGACTGTTTTTATCTAGTAGCTCATAATCTACGCCGCATTCTTTTAATACTTCAATATCTTTGCCAATCTGATCAAGCTGTGCTTGGGTGCGAAATAGCTGGAGTGTGCCTTGGGTGCGATGTTCATAATCAATACCAGTATCAATACGCAGCTGACGCAAGCAGTCTCGGCTGTACTCAGCCACCCGCATCATGCGTGATTTGTTGATGGTATAGCGTTCATGGGTACAGTTTTTGAGCATTTGGGTCAGCCACGACATTTGAAAGCTTGACCCATCAGGACGAATCGCTAATGGTGCATGTTTTTGAAATAGCCATTTCATCGCTTTTGTGGGGATTTGAGGGGCGGCCCATGGTGTTGAGTAGCCCGGTGAGATTTGCCCAGCATTACCAAAACTTGTCTCCTCGGCAACTGTGTGTTGACGCTCAATGACGGTCACTTGAACGCCTTTTTTGGCAAGATAATACGCCGTTGTGGTGCCGATGACGCCGCCGCCCAAAACCAAAACTTTCATGCGATATTCCTAAGAGACAAAAATAATATATGTGTATATGATAACAGGCAGATGCGATGACTGACAAGCCAAAAACGCATATCATTAAAAATATTCATCCTCTTAAAATTATGCTATACTAATCTTTGTAACTTGACGGAGTACAGCCAAGCAGCTGTTGAGATTGTTTTACTGTGATATCATTGAATGTATGATCATAAAGTTATAAACAAATACCGTTGAACCTGAAGGTTAAGACCTGCGTAGGAATCAAGTGAATTAAAGATATGTCATGAAATTACGGTTTCATTGACAAGTTCTTTAAATGGCTTGATTGATAAGCCAATTTAAGGACATGCCATGAGCCAACCGACCAACCCAGCTTTAAACCAAATCATTGCCCAACATGATGAAGATGCCAAAGATTTAACCCGAGTCTTGCCTGCTTCTAAAAAGGTGTATATCCAAGGGTCTCGCCCTGATATTGCCGTGCCATTTCGTGAAATTAGCTTAACAGATACACCAACAGGGCTTGCCCAAGGTGGTCTTGAAAAAAATGAGCCAATTTTGGTTTATGACACCTCGGGCGTTTATACCGACCCTAATGTACAAATTGACCTAAATAAAGGTCTGCCTCATGTGCGTCAAAACTGGATTCTTGAGCGTGATGATAGCGAAGAGCTTAGTGGATTGACCTCCCAATTTGGGCGTGAGCGTCTTAAAGATATTCGCACCCAAAACATTCGTTTTGCCCATATCTCAAAACCACGCCGAGCTAAATTGGGCAAAAACATCACTCAGATGCACTACGCCAAGCAAGGTATCATCACCCCTGAGATGGAATACATCGCCATTCGTGAAAATCAGCGTCAGCGTGAAGGCATTGATATGCGTCAGCACCAAGGACAAAACTTTGGGGCAAATAATTTAACACAGATTACCCCAGAATTTGTCCGCTCTGAGGTTGCTGCAGGGCGTGCTATTATCCCTGCCAATATTAACCATCCAGAATGTGAGCCGATGATTATTGGGCGTAATTTTTTGGTAAAAATCAATGCCAATATTGGTAATTCTGCTTTAGGTTCTAGCATCGAAGAAGAGGTTGCCAAGATGACATGGGCGACCCGCTGGGGAGCAGATACCATCATGGACTTATCGACTGGTAAAAATATCCACGAGACACGAGAATGGATCATTCGCAACAGCCCTGTACCGATTGGCACAGTGCCGATTTATCAGGCGTTAGAAAAAGTTAATGGCGTAGCAGAAGATTTAACTTGGGAGATTTTTAAAGATACACTTATCGAGCAAGCCGAGCAAGGGGTGGATTATTTTACCATTCATGCAGGGGTGTTACTTCGTTATGTACCGCTTACCGCCAATCGCTTGACAGGCATTGTCAGCCGTGGCGGCTCTATCATGGCACAGTGGTGCTTAGCTCACCATCAAGAAAACTTTTTATACACGCATTTTGATGAAATTTGTGAGATTATGAAAGCTTATGATGTGTCATTTAGTTTGGGCGATGGGCTAAGACCTGGCTGTATCCAAGATGCTAATGATGAAGCGCAATTTGGTGAGCTGCACACACTGGGCGAACTTACCCAAAGAGCATGGGCGCATGATGTTCAGGTCATGATTGAAGGACCTGGGCATGTACCGATGCATATGATTAAAGAGAATATGGACTTACAATTGGATGTGTGTAAAGAGGCGCCATTTTATACGCTTGGGCCTTTGACAACTGACATCGCCCCTGGATATGACCATATTACCAGTGCGATAGGGGCAGCGATGATTGGCTGGTATGGTACGGCAATGCTGTGCTATGTTACGCCAAAAGAGCATTTGGGTCTGCCCAATAAAAAAGATGTCAAAGATGGTATCATTACCTATAAAATTGCCGCCCACGCTGCTGATTTGGCAAAAGGACACCCTGGTGCCCAAGTGCGTGACAATGCCCTATCTAAGGCTCGCTTTGAGTTTCGCTGGGAGGATCAGTTTAACTTATCGCTTGATCCAGATACGGCTCGCTCTATGCATGATGAAACCATGCCGAAGGAAGCCCATAAATCAGCTCACTTTTGTTCTATGTGTGGCCCTAAATTTTGCTCCATGAAAATTACCCAAAATGTCCGTGATTATGCCAAAGGATTGGATGTGGAAAGAGGGCTGCAACAAATGAAAGAAAAATATAAAGAAGAAGGCAGTAAGCTGTATCACGAAGTGTGATTTTACTTAATACTTTGAGATATTTTTTCAAGATGGCTTGTTGGATGGATGTTCGGCAAGCCATTAAATTCTGTTATAATGGATAATTGTATTCATAAAATTGGTAACTTATGTCGTTCTTTTCATATTTTGAAAAACGTTTAGAGTCTTTTCCTGATATTAGCTTGCCCACTCATACCCATTCGCTGGCTTCATTTATTTATGCCTGTACTTTTGGATATCGTGGTTGGCTTTTGTTATTTACAATATTAACAGCAATTGCAGGCATCTATTGGGCATATGTGTATGCGTGGATTGGGCAAATTGTTGACTGGCTTAGTGTGTATTCTCCCAGTGAATTTTGGACACAAAAAAAGTCAGATCTATTGATCATGCTGGCAATCAGTGCATTCATTCCGTTGGTGCTTTTGTTTGAAACAACCATTCACCATCAGGTGCTACAAGGAGTAGTACCAATGCGTTTACGCTGGATTTTTCATCAGCAAATGCTGGGTCAGTCGATGCAATTTTATCAAGATGAATTCTCTGGCCGTGTGTCAGCCAAAGTGATGCAAACTGCTTTGGCGGTGCGTGATGTGGTCATGACGCTGATTGGTGTGTTTGTCTTTATTCTCACATTTTTGGTGGGAGCAGGGGCTGTTTTGACAGGAATTCACCCACTACTGACAGTGCCATTTGTGTTTTGGATTTTATCGGTTTCGGCTTTATTGATATTTGTATTGCCACGCCTTCAGCGTACCAGTCGGATACAGGCGGATGCTCGTGCTTTGATGACAGGTCGGATTACCGATGCTTATGCTAATATCAACACAGTGAAGCTATTTAGCCATTCACACCGAGAATCTGGCTATGCCAAAGAAGCTATGAAACATTTTTTAGGCACAGTGCATGACCAGATGCGACTTGTCTCACTGCTTGAAATTTTGGTTTCTGTGATTGCTGTCTTGACGGTCTCAGGATCGGTTGCGATGAGCGTGTATTTGTGGATGTCTGGCGTGGTGGGTGCAGGTGCAGTTGCGGTTTCAGGGGCGCTTGCTATTCGTTTGCAGGGTCTGACCCATTGGGTACTTTGGGAGACAGCGGGATTATTTGAATATCTAGGCACGGTTCAAGACGGTATGAAGACTTTGACCACGCCACATCATGTGGTAGATGACCCTAATGCTCGAGTGTTTCATGTGAAACAAGGACAGATTGATTTTAAGCAAGTTTCATTTAACTATAGCAAAAAAGACCAAAGCCAACCACTGCTTGATGATTTTAGCTTATCCATCAAGGCAGGCGAAAAAGTCGGATTAGTAGGTCGCTCAGGGGCAGGCAAGTCCACGCTGGTTAATTTGCTTTTGCGATTTTATGATATTGATGGCGGTCAAATTTGCATTGACCAGCAAGATATTAAGACCATCACCCAAGAATCTTTGCGTCAAAATATCGGCATGGTTACCCAAGATACTTCACTACTACATCGTACAGTGCGTGAAAATATCGCTTATGGTCGTCCTGATGCCACCGATGATGAGATTATCGCAGCCGCTAAAGCAGCTCATGCATGGGATTTTATCCAGACTTTAAAAGATAAATTTGGCAATACAGGACTTGATACACAGGTTGGCGAGCGTGGTGTCAAACTATCAGGTGGTCAACGCCAGCGTATCGCCATCGCTCGTGTGATGCTTAAAAATGCACCAATTTTATTGCTTGATGAAGCGACCAGTGCGTTAGATAGCGAAGTTGAACATGCCATCACCCAAAGCCTTGATGATATGATGGCGGGCAAAACAGTCATCGCCATCGCCCATCGATTATCAACGATCGCCTCGATGGATAAGCTTGTGGTGATGGATCGGGGTCATATCGTAGAAATGGGCAGTCATGATGAGCTGATTGCCAAAAATGGCGTGTATGCATCGCTTTGGGCACGCCAAAGTGGTGGGTTTTTGGCCGATCATTAAATGATCCTAGTGAAATGCCCAAAAACATGACTGAGTTATGTTTTTGGGCATTTTAGCGGTTTATTTTTAAAGGATAAGGCAAGATACTTAATTTGTCCAAATATCGTGTAAATGATATTTTATCAAATTGATTGATATTAATAAATCCTTATCATTTGTCATTGGTAGACCGTGGATTAGTTTAGGCAGTTTTGGGATTGATGATTCGTTCACGACCCCGTTTAATTGCTGATAATACTTGATTTGGTGCAGTACCGCCAATGTGATTGCGTGCAGTTAGTGAGCCTTCTAAAGTTAAGCAATCAAAGACATCATGTTCTATCAGTGGGCTAAAACTTTGAAGCTCATCTAATGAAAGCTCACCAAGATCCACGCCTTTTGAGACACCAAGCCCAACCGCTTTACCCACCACCTCATGCGCATCACGAAATGGTAAGCCTTTTTTGACCAAATAGTCTGCTAGGTCAGTTGCTGTGGCATATCCTTTCATGGTCGCTGCACGCATATTATCCACATTTGGGGTGATATTTGGCAACATATCAGCAAAGGCAAGCAAGCTGCCACTTAAGGTGTCCACGCAGTCAAACAGCGGCTCTTTGTCCTCTTGGTTATCTTTGTTATAAGCCAGTGGCTGATTTTTCATGAGTGTCAGCAAAGTGGTGAGTTGCCCAAAGACACGCGCTGCCTTGCCACGCACCAATTCTGGTACATCAGGGTTTTTCTTTTGGGGCATGATGGATGAACCTGTACAAAATCGATCAGGAATATGAATAAAGCCAAACTGTGCACTCATCCATAAGATCAGCTCTTCGCTCATGCGAGATAAATGCATCATCAAGATAGACGCATTGGCAGTAAATTCAATGGCAAAATCACGGTCAGACACCGCATCTAGTGAGTTTTGGCAAATGCCCTCAAAGCCGAGCAGGCGTGCGGTGATGGTGCGATCAATGGGATAGGTCGTACCTGCCAAAGCGGCCGAACCTAGCGGCATTTGATTAATTCGGCGGCGTGTATCCACAAAGCGTTCGCTGTCACGCATAAGCATTTCAAACCATGCCATGACATGATGCCCAAAGCTGACAGGCTGAGCGGTCTGAAGATGGGTAAAGCCGGGCATGATGGTCTTAGTGTGGTTGGCTGCCAAATCCAAAAGCCCACTTTGTAGTTTGGCAAGTAGCGTTAAGATATTATCCGTTTCATCACGCAGCCACAGGCGAATGTCTGTCGCAACTTGGTCATTGCGGCTGCGACCAGTGTGCAATTTTTTGCCGACATCACCGATAAGCGTCGTCAAGCGGCTTTCGATATTCATATGCACATCCTCAAGCACGACCGACCACTGAAACTTGCCATCATCAATCTCAGCTTGAATTTGGGTAAGACCGTTAATGATTTGATGAGATTCATCTTGGGTGATGATGCCACACATACCCAGCATGGTGGCGTGGGCGATAGAGCCTTGAATGTCTTGGCGTGCCATCCGCTTATCAAAATTGACCGATGCGGTAAATTCTGCAACAAAACTGTCCGTCGCCTCTGAAAAACGACCACCCCACATGCTTGAAGTTTGTTCGCTCATGCTAATTCCTTGTATGACTTTAAATGATAAAATGTTTTCAAAGTATACCATAATTTTGGGCGGTGTATGATGGCACTTTATCTAAATTTTATAACATGATTAATAAAAATAACTAATTAATAATAATTCGTATAAAGATGATTAACAAATCCATGGTAGATGTTGGTATTTGATCGCCAAATTTCTTATAATAGATTAAATTTATCAAAACTTTGGATCACATATGACCATACGCACCCTAACCATTGCCACACGCCAAAGCCCATTGGCACTATGGCAGGCGAATTTTATCAAAGCAAAACTTGAGCAGCTTTACCCATCTTTGTCAGTTGAGCTGCTTGAGATGGTGACGAAAGGTGATAAGATTTTGGATACACCGCTTGCCAAAATTGGTGGTAAGGGGCTGTTTGTCAAGGAGCTTGAACAGGCTTTGTATGATAAGCGTGCTGATATTGCAGTGCATTCACTCAAAGATGTACCGATGGTACTACCTGAAGGGCTGATGCTTGGGGCTTATTGTGAGCGTCATGCACCGACAGATGCTTTTGTGTCTAATCGTTTTGAGCATTTGGATGATTTGCCGACAGGGGCAATTCTTGGCACATCCAGTCTACGCCGTGAGTGTCAGCTGCGTCAGGCACGCCCTGATTTGGACATCAAAAGTTTGCGTGGCAATGTCGGCACTCGGTTGGGTAAGCTTGATGCGGGAGAATATGACGCCATTATCTTGGCGACCAGTGGTCTTGAGCGGTTGGGTTTACATAAGCGGATTCGTCATGAGCTTGATGATGAATTGTCTTTGCCTGCGGTGGGTCAAGGGGCACTTGCCATCGAGTGCCGTAGTGATGATGAAGCAATTAAGATGCTATTATCTCCACTTAATCACCCCAAGACACGCCTGTGCGTGTTGGCTGAGCGTGCTATGAATCGCGCCCTTGAAGGCGGTTGCCAAGTACCGATTGCAGGCTTTGCTGTGATTGAAGATGATATATTGACTTTGCGTGGACGAGTCGGCTCAGTGGACGGTAAGACCTTATTAAAAGTGCAACAGTCATGCAAGCTTACAGGTGAAACCCAACTGGATGAACAAGCAGCCGAACAACTTGGGATAGATGTCGCACATGAGTTATTCATGCAAGGTGCGGATGATATTTTAAAACAAGTTTATCAAAATGCCATGAATCCATGATGTCAACTTTACTCATTAACACTCGGCCAAAGCACCGTGGACAAGCCATTCGCCAAATGATAGGTGTGGCAGTCATTGATCTGCCGCTGTTAGACATCCAGACGCTGCCCATGACAGAGGCCAAAGCATCGATGATACGTGCATGGCTTAATCAGAACTACGATGCACTTGTAGTGACCAGCGTTGAGTCAGCACGGCGAGCACTTGAATATTTAGATAAGTTACACGGCGATCATCATTGGCAATCCAAATTGCCTAATACACCCATTGTTGCTGTTGGTTTGGCAACTGCCAAAGTATTGACTGATCGTGGGCTGTCTGTTGTTTTACCTAGGGTTGCTAATAATGAGGGTATGCTGGCGATGGCTGAGATTCGGTCGCTGATATCAGGCAGTCGGCTTTTGATTTGGCGGGGTGCTGGTGGGCGTAAGCTGTTACATGAGACATTAACAGCACGAGGCGTTCAGATTGATGCCATTCGTTGGTATGAGCGATTTATTCCCATAGATTTGATGGATAATTTTCAGAAAAATTTAAAAATAATCAACGAAAAAACCAATGTCTTTGTCATTATTAGTAGCGAAATGGCATATCAAGTATGGCGGAGGCTGCCGCATCATAGACAATATCACTATTTGGCACTGGGTGAGCGGCTTAAGAATATCATTCATGCTGATGAGCCTGATGTGATGGTTGATGAGCTTGTGACGCTTGATCCTACTGAAATTTACCAAGTAATTCACCAAAATCTCTGACTCTAAAACAAACCAAGCCATCCTAAGCCTACTGGCATGATGATCAATTTTAATCACTCAAAGATACTATCATGAAAAAACACAGTCAAAAAAAAGATAACCAAAGCTTTAAATCTTCTTCTAAAGAAAAACTGAATAAAACACATCGCCAAGCTAAGCCAGCCAAGCCCAAAAATCCGTACTTTTATGGCATTCATGCTGTTGGTATGTTGATGAAACGCCGTCCTGAAGAGGTGCTTGGTTTATTTATTCAGTTGCGTGACGATGGGCAGATGAGTGCAGAGCATCAACTGATTGCTCAGTCTGCCAAGCATTTTGGTATCAGCATCCAAAATGCTCACCGTGAGCGATTGACCGAGCTTTGTGGCAGTCAGCAACATCAAGGCGTGGTTGCTCTGGCACGCACCGCACCGATGGCAGATGAGATGATGCTGGATAATTTACTTATGCAAGATGATGTGCTGTTTTTGGTACTCGATCAGATTACAGATGCTCATAATCTGGGTGCCTGCTTGCGTACCGCTTGTGCGATGGGTGTGGATGCGGTGATTATTCCTCGGCATCAGTCAGCACCGATAACACCGACTGTGGCTAAGGTTTCCGTTGGGGCTTCTGAGGTTATTCCTGTGATATCGGTAACCAATTTGGCCAGAACATTAGAAAAAATGAAAAAATCAGGTGTATTTATTTTTGGAACAGCGCTTGATAAGTCTGCTAAGCCAGCATTTGAATGTGATTTTGGGGGTAAGGTTGCCATCATCATGGGTTCAGAAGGTGATGGCATGCGTCGATTAACTCAAACCATGTGTGATACTTTGGTATATATTCCCATGGCAGAAGTTTTGGATCGCCCACAAAGCTTAAATGTCAGTGTTGCCACAGGCATGGTGTTATATGAGGTGATGCGTCAAAGACAAGGGTTTGGGCAAATGCCGCTTGTTTAATTCTTATCATCTTTGCCCATAAAATCAGTCAAATGATGATATATTTGACTGATTTTATTTGATTTTTAAGCTTGTTTGGCAATCTTACTTAATTTATTGCGAGCGGTATCGTCAATCTTGTCGATATTACTTTCGCATTTATTGGGGTCATTGCCACAAAATTGGCAATGCTCATCACCCATTAAGGTCGCCACACCGCCACAAGATCCCTTAAGTGGCTTTTTTTTGACAAAATAGCCAACACCCATAAATAAGAAAAATAAAATAAATATCCCAAAGGTGACAAAAAAGATGGGAATAAATTGATTTAAAATGTCGCTCATGGCTTCTCCGTGTCGTGAAGTAGCAGATTTATTAGATAAGATAGTATAACATTTTATCAGCACCCCAATGTAATGATTTTAGGGTTTTTATGTTGCCAGTTCAATAAAAATAGCCCATCATGAATGGGCTATTTTGGTACAGTCAACAAGTGGTTACTTGTCTTTAACTTCGGTGAATTCAGCGTCAACGACACCATCATCAGCGGGCTTTGCTTGTTCTTGTTGTGGCTCAGCACCTTGAGCACCTGCATCAGCATAGATTTTTTGGCTGATTGGCAAGAACGCATTATCTAAAGCTTCAAGTTTGGCTTTGATATCATCCGCATCATCTTCTTTGGCAGCAGCTTCAAGTGCGCTGATGGCAGATTCAACAGCGGTGGTCTCTTCAGCTGTAACTTTATCGCCAGCTTCTTTTAGCGCTTTTTGGACAGCGTGAATACGACCGTCTGCTTCATTACGAGCATTTGCAAGGTTAGCAAACTTCTCATCTTCGGCAGCATTTGCCTCAGCGGTGCGAATCATCTCTTCAATTTCAGATTCTGATAGACCAGAGTCTGCCTTAATCTGAATGGATTGTGATTTACCTGTGCCTTTATCTTTAGCACTGATATTCATGATGCCATCAGCATTGATATCAAAAGTCACCTCAATTTGTGGTACACCACGAGGTGCAGGTGGGATATCGGTTAAGTCAAAGTTACCCAAAAGTTTATTTTGGTTGGCGATTTTACGCTCACCTTGATAAACTTGGATTGATACCGCTGGCTGATTGTCTGCTGCTGTTGAGAATACCTGTGATTTTTTGGTCGGAATCATGGTATTTTTCTCAATGATTGGTGTCATCACACCGCCCATCGTTTCGATGCCTAGAGTTAATGGCGTCACATCAAGTAGCAGAACATCTTTTTTGTCACCAGACAGTACCGCACCTTGGATGGCAGCACCCATGGCAACTGCTTCATCTGGATTGACATCTTTACGAGGTTCTTTACCAAAAAATTCTTGAACTTTTTGTTGAACCAGTGGCATACGGGTTTGACCACCAACCAAAATGACATCATCAATATCGCTTGCTGATAAGCCAGCATCTTCAAGAGCAGTTTTGCAAGGGATAATTGTGCGAGCAACCATCTCTTCAGTCAAGCTTTCAAGCTTAGCACGGCTGATGGTAACCACCAAGTGCTTTGGACCTGAGCTATCTGCAGTAATGTAAGGTAAGTTTACTTCTGTTGATTGACTGCTTGATAGCTCAATTTTGGCTTTTTCGGCAGCTTCTTTTAGACGCTGCATTGCCAAAGGGTCGCCTTTTAAGTTAACATCTTGTTCTTTTTTAAACTCTTCAACCAAATAATCAATCAATGCTAAGTCAAAATCTTCGCCGCCCAAGTGGGTATCACCATTGGTCGCTAAAACTTCAAATTGCTGATCGCCATCGACATCGGCAATCTCGATGATTGATACATCAAATGTACCACCACCCAAATCATAAACTGCCACAGTTTTATCGCCACCTTTTTTATCCATACCGTATGCCAAAGCGGCTGCGGTTGGTTCGTTGATGATGCGTTTGACATCTAGACCTGCAATTTTGCCTGCATCTTTGGTTGCTTGACGCTGGGCATCATTAAAATAGGCAGGTACAGTAACGACAGCTTCGGTCACAGATTCGCCAAGATAATCTTCGGCAGTTTTTTTCATTTTGCGTAAAACTTCAGCACTGATCTGTGGTGGTGCTTGTTTTTTATCATTGACCTCAACCCAAGCATCGCCATTATCTGCTTTGACAATTTTAAAAGGCACAAGCGAGATGTCTTTTTGAACCTCTTTATCTTCAAAACGACGACCGATTAAGCGTTTGATTGCAAATAAAGTATTTTTTGGATTGGTGACCGCTTGACGCTTAGCCGCTTGACCTACCAAAGTTTCACCATCTTTAAATGCCACAATCGATGGTGTGGTGCGTGCACCTTCAGCATTTTCAATCACTTTGACTTTATCACCTTCAAGTACTGCCACACATGAGTTGGTTGTACCTAGGTCAATACCAATAACTTTAGCCATAATTTACTCCAGATTTAAAATTATTTTAATGTTGAAATTATTGATGCTTAGTTAAGCTTTAAAATTTAATTTAAAATACTACCAAGCTTGGGTGTTATATTTGTTTTATTTTTGGCTTTTCAAGGGGAAGTTTCAACTTTTTTCAAAAAATTTATTTTATTTAACTGATTGAAATTGTTCAATAAATCCCCAAGATTTGACTTAAGCCCCTACCATTACCATCGCAGGTCTTAAGGTGCGTTCGTTGAGAATGTAGCCTTTTTGATGCACCTGACCGATGATGTCTTTTTCGGCTTCTGGGAAAATGCCCACCGCTTCATGAATCTCTGGATTGAATGTATCACCGACACTGCCCACGGCCACGACGCCATTTTTTTCAAGGACGCTAAGCAGTACTTTATGTGTTAGGCGAATGCCTTCAAGTAATACTTCATCTGTACCTGCCTCTTCAGCATCTTTAATGGCGCGCTCTAGATTGTCAACTACCTCCAAAAGCTCTTTGGCAAACTTTTGTAGTGCAAATTTTTTGGCTTTATCGGTTTCTTGTTCCATGCGGCGTTGGGCATTATAGCTTTCGGCATTAGCACGCGCGGCAGTCTCTTTGGCCTGTTTAACTTCATTTTCTAGTGCTTGGATTTGGCTGTGAAGTGCTTCGACTTGCTCGGTTGTCGTCTCAGTCGTAATCTCTTCCATGGTGGTTTGTTCGGTGGTTTGCTCGGTCATAAATTACCCCAAAAAAGTTAATATAAATTCCCCATATTCATAATGGTTAAGGATAAAATTTTCAAGGGATTGGCACAAAAATTTTAAATAATCAGCGTAGTTATAGAACAAAATTTCTAAGCGACCTGTGTGGTCGTGAAGCGTGTGTGTCGCTGTCGTTAACACCGCCCATTTCTAAGCGACCTGTGCGGTCGTGAAGATGGCGCAACTTGGACGATTTTTCACAGTAATTTTCTAAGCGACCTGTGCGGTCGTGAAGGCAGAGATTGCAAACCTGACCCAAACGGTGAGCTTTCTAAGCGACCTGTGCGGTCGTGAAGGCACCTGTTACGCTATCTATGCTCGCCTTTGTGTTTCTAAGCGACCTGTGCGGTCGTGAAGTACGATGATTTAAATGATTTGTCAAACTGGCTTTTTCTAAGCGACCTGTGCGGTCGTGAAGCCTACACACGCACCAAAGTAGGCAATGCTTGGTTTCTAAGCGACCTGTGCGGTCGTGAAGAATAACCGACTTAATTAACTGGAGCATATTATTTTCTAAGCGACCTGTGCGGTCGTGAAGCTTATGAACAGACAAGAAGCAACCCTTTTAGCGTTTCTAAGCGACCTGTGCGGTCGTGAAGTGCTGCCCTATTTGCTTTGGCTATGTGTTGCTTTTCTAAGCGACCTGTGCGGTCGTGAAGAAAAAGTAGTGCGATGGCGTTAGGGTATGATATTTCTAAGCGACCTGTGCGGTCGTGAAGGCACAACTGTACCAACAGGCGTGTATTTAAACTTTCTAAGCGACCTGTGCGGTCGTGAAGTTGCAGAAAACGGACGCTTTGCGTAATTAAAATTTCTAAGCGACCTGTGCGGTCGTGAAGCGAGCTGATAAGTTTTATGTTGCAAATCCGCATTTCTAAGCGACCTGTGCGGTCGTGAAGTCGCACTTGTGAAGTGTGTCCGCTCACCGTTTTTTCTAAGCGACCTGTGCGGTCGTGAAGTCAAGCGTTGCCAGTCTTGAGCGTACGGTAGCGTTTCTAAGCGACCTGTGCGGTCGTGAAGGCGATATACGCTCGGCATTTATTGTCTTGATATTTCTAAGCGACCTGTGCGGTCGTGAAGAAAGCATTGAGCAGACACGCACACAAATCCAATTTCTAAGCGACCTGTGCGGTCGTGAAGTTGTCAAATTGTTATGCCTTGCTGGGCTATTAATTTCTAAGCGACCTGTGCGGTCGTGAAGGATGTTAGGGGCGGTGATTTGTGTATTTGCTCTTTCTAAGCGACCTGTGCGGTCGTGAAGGTAAAATAACCGTCGTGTTGGCGATTGGAATATTTTCTAAGCGACCTGTGCGGTCGTGAAGGAACAGACAAGAAGCGACCCTTTTAGCGAAAATTTCTAAGCGACCTGTGCGGTCGTGAAGGCCGACCCAAGTAAAGCCAGCAAAGTATATCATTTCTAAGCGACCTGTGCGGTCGTGAAGAGCTGAGAGCATCCATAAAGCTATCTTCAAAATTTCTAAGCGACCTGTGCGGTCGTGAAGTACAGAACAAGCATTAAGCCAGCGTATCAATCTTTCTAAGCGACCTGTGCGGTCGTGAAGGCCACGACAGTTTTAAGGTCATGCGGGCGTGGTTTCTAAGCGACCTGTGCGGTCGTGAAGATAAAAGCATGTAAAAAGCATGTAAAAAGCATTTTCTAAGCGACCTGTGCGGTCGTGAAGACGCACACAAATCCAAGGCGAGCTTGGCACAAATTTCTAAGCGACCTGTGCGGTCGTGAAGTACAGAACAAGCATTAAGCCAGCGTATCAATCTTTCTAAGCGACCTGTGCGGTCGTGAAGTTCTTATCAACATCAACACCGTCCGCCAATTTTTTCTAAGCGACCTGTGCGGTCGTGAAGTTGAAAGCTTAAAGTCCAGTGCGGTGGCGTTATTTCTAAGCGACCTGTGCGGTCGTGAAGGATGACAAAATCAAGCACATTAAAGGATTTTGTTTCTAAGCGACCTGTGCGGTCGTGAAGACCGTGGCGATTTTGGGTACTCAATGATGGCTTTTTCTAAGCGACCTGTGCGGTCGTGAAGTTGCCCTGTGCCGTGCCAATGCCCATGCCAATTTTCTAAGCGACCTGTGCGGTCGTGAAGAACAGTCGAGAAATCAGCTTATCACTACGGCATTTCTAAGCGACCTGTGCGGTCGTGAAGTTTTGCATTGTGTGGAATATGACCAAGCTAATTTTCTAAGCGACCTGTGCGGTCGTGAAGGGTTTATGGGTCGCTTGGGCTATTTGGTAGATTTTCTAAGCGACCTGTGCGGTCGTGAAGCAAAGCAGGCGTTAAAAACGGCAATCAATGACTTTCTAAGCGACCTGTGCGGTCGTGAAGATGTGGGCAGAAGTTTTAGAGCCGCCCACCTTTTTCTAAGCGACCTGTGCGGTCGTGAAGATATCACGCACAGGCTGATAAAGATTTACACTTTTCTAAGCGACCTGTGCGGTCGTGAAGGAGCGACATCACTAAATAGCTTGATAGAACAGTTTCTAAGCGACCTGTGCGGTCGTGAAGTTTTTGATTTATTGGGTGGGCGGTATCTTAAAGTTTCTAAGCGACCTGTGCGGTCGTGAAGAGATTTAAAAGTTCTATCAAACTCACTTGGGCTTTCTAAGCGACCTGTGCGGTCGTGAAGACACTGAGACGCATTTAAATACGATTATCACATTTCTAAGCGACCTGTGCGGTCGTGAAGAAGAAATGGCGACCGCATCACGCAAACGGTTTTTTCTAAGCGACCTGTGCGGTCGTGAAGAGTTAATTGCTCTTGCTTTGTCGTTAACGCTCTTTCTAAGCGACCTGTGCGGTCGTGAAGCAAGTTGTATTATTATCCATCTGTAACAAGCTTTTCTAAGCGACCTGTGCGGTCGTGAAGGCCACGCTTTTCTAACTCTAGTTTTAGATTGTTTTCTAAGCGACCTGTGCGGTCGTGAAGTTGTACTGGGCGTGATTGGTGCGATTTTGTGATTTCTAAGCGACCTGTGCGGTCGTGAAGTTGTTATAGCCAATCTTTTCTAACGCTTGCTTTTTCTAAGCGACCTGTGCGGTCGTGAAGTAGCATGTAACGAACTTATCGAGCTACATGATTTTCTAAGCGACCTGTGCGGTCGTGAAGCAAACCTGAGCCTGTCGTGATTTTTTGTAAGCTTTCTAAGCGACCTGTGCGGTCGTGAAGCTGTGTCGATGATAAAGTTAATTGCTTTTTTATTTCTAAGCGACCTGTGCGGTCGTGAAGTTATACTTGTTTGGCACTTGGCGGTATACGCTTTTCTAAGCGACCTGTGCGGTCGTGAAGTACAGAACAAGCATTAAGCCAGCGTATCAATCTTTCTAAGCGACCTGTGCGGTCGTGAAGTTCTTATCAACATCAACACCGTCCGCCAATTTTTTCTAAGCGACCTGTGCGGTCGTGAAGTTGAAAGCTTAAAGTCCAGTGCGGTGGCGTTATTTCTAAGCGACCTGTGCGGTCGTGAAGGATGACAAAATCAAGCACATTAAAGGATTTTGTTTCTAAGCGACCTGTGCGGTCGTGAAGACCGTGGCGATTTTGGGTACTCAATGATGGCTTTTTCTAAGCGACCTGTGCGGTCGTGAAGTTGCCCTGTGCCGTGCCAATGCCCATGCCAATTTTCTAAGCGACCTGTGCGGTCGTGAAGAACAGTCGAGAAATCAGCTTATCACTACGGCATTTCTAAGCGACCTGTGCGGTCGTGAAGAGAACAAATCGGAGTTAGCACTGATGGCATTTTTTCTAAGCGACCTGTGCGGTCGTGAAGTTCAACAGTGCCAATGCGTCTTGACAACGCTCTTTCTAAGCGACCTGTGCGGTCGTGAAGTTGTCAATGTTATGTTTTTTGGCGGTATTACTTTTCTAAGCGACCTGTGCGGTCGTGAAGATGCTGTGATTTGCTCGGTTGGCTTTTTTGTGTTTCTAAGCGACCTGTGCGGTCGTGAAGAAGTAAATATCATCATCACTGTCTGTATCGATTTTCTAAGCGACCTGTGCGGTCGTGAAGAGAACAAATCGGAGTTAGCACTGATGGCATTTTTTCTAAGCGACCTGTGCGGTCGTGAAGTTCAACAGTGCCAATGCGTCTTGACAACGCTCTTTCTAAGCGACCTGTGCGGTCGTGAAGTTGTCAATGTTATGTTTTTTGGCGGTATTACTTTTCTAAGCGACCTGTGCGGTCGTGAAGATGCTGTGATTTGCTCGGTTGGCTTTTTTGTGTTTCTAAGCGACCTGTGCGGTCGTGAAGAAGTAAATATCATCATCACTGTCTGTATCGATTTTCTAAGCGACCTGTGCGGTCGTGAAGTTAGCAAAACAGCAAGGCTCAAGCCGTTATCATTTCTAAGCGACCTGTGCGGTCGTGAAGACCGTGCCAATGCCCACGGCGGATGTGTGGGCTTTCTAAGCGACCTGTGCGGTCGTGAAGATACCAGCGGTTTGCTGTTTACTTCTTCAGTAGTTTTCTAAGCGACCTGTGCGGTCGTGAAGTGATAGCACTAAGACCTATACACGCACCAAAGTTTTCTAAGCGACCTGTGCGGTCGTGAAGAGTTATTATAAACCAAAATAATAAGAAATAACAAGTAATTATGATAAAATTTGTCAAAAACCCAATCAAAAATCTTCATGTTATAACTTATTGAAAATATTCAAGTTTTTAAATAGTAAAAAAATAAAGGGTCAATCAGTTATTTTTCCATCTTCTGGTTGGGTTATCTTAAAACATTTTAATCGCAAAATACAATTAAAAAATGATTGGCAAAAGTTTATTTTTAATTTATACTCCAGTGAAGTCATATTAAATGATATTGAAAATTGTTAGGATAAAATTGAATCATTAAACATGGATTTGTATCATTATGAATACGCTCAAACCGACCGATTTGAAAGCAATTTTACACTCCAAACGGGCGAATTTATTTTATCTTGAGCATTGCCGAGTCATGCAAAAAGATGGGCGTATCTTATACTTGACCGAAACAAAATACCAAAACCACTATTATAATATTCCGATCGCCAATACGACGGTCATTTTACTTGGCACAGGCACTTCTATTACACAAGCAGCGATGCGTCTGCTTGCTGGTGCTGGCGTGTTGGTTGGCTTTTGTGGGGGCGGTGCGACGCCATTATTTTCAGGGGTAGAAATACAGTGGCTTAGTCCGCAAAATGAATATCGCCCGACCGAATATGTCCAAGGCTGGCTGTCTTTTTGGTTTGATGATAAAAAACGGCTCACGATTGCCAAAGTGTTTCAAAAACAACGCCTAGAATTTACCCAAAAAGTTTGGTCAAAAGACAAGCAGCTACAAGAAGCAGGATTTGATATTACAGACTATGATGTCGTACAACTACATACCGCATTTACAAATAAAATTGAGCAAGTAGACAGCGTTGGCGATCTGTTGTTGGCTGAAGCATTGATGACCAAGCGGTTGTATCACTATGCAAAAACCAAGTGTGCATTATCGTTTGAGCGGGATTTTCATGCAGGTGATGATGCCAATCATTTTTTGAATCATGGTAATTATTTGGCATATGGTTTGGGTGCTTGTACTTTGTGGGTGCTGGGCATTCCGCATGGGTTTGCGGTGATGCATGGTAAGACACGGCGTGGGGCACTTGTTTTTGATGTGGCAGATTTAGTCAAAGATGCCATTGTTCTGCCGTGGTCATTTGTTTGTGCAAAACAAAATTTTACAGAACAAGAATTTCGCCAAAAAATCTTACAAAAATTCACCGAGTATAAGGCACTTGATTTTATGTTTAGTCAAGTCAAGTTGGCATCGCAGTATTTTAAAGGCGTATAAAATGATTGTGACCTTTATTTCCCAATGTGAAAAAAAGGCACTACAACGCACTCGCCTTGTGCTAGATGCGTTTGCCAATCGCATCGGTCATAATACTTGGCAGACCGTCATTACCGAAGATGGGCTTGTCATGGTCAAAAAACTGCTGGCACGCACCGCAAGCAAAAACACCGCCATCAGCTGTTACCGCTTTCACACACGCAAGCACAGCGAGCTGTTGTGGATTGTGGGTAATCGCCATAAATTTAATGAATATGGCTGGGTGCCAGTGAACCAAACACGCCGTAATATTTTGCACAGTGAATGGCAAAATGATTGGTACTATATCAGTGCCATCCAAATCATCGCAACTTTGGCAGCACTGCTACATGATTTGGGCAAATCTACGCTTGGTTTTCAGCATAAGCTAAAACATGGCAGCACCCAAGGTGATCCTTATCGCCACGAATGGATTTCGCTGAAAATTTTGCTTTGGCTGATCCAAGATTGCCAAACTGATTCTCAGTGGTTAGAACGCTTTGGACGCATTGATGAGTGGCTAAAGACCCAAAAATTATCAGCGTTAAATGATTATTTAAAATCTTGTAATTTGGATCATGCCGATTTATCCAAATTGCCACCACTTGGGCAGTGGGTGGCTTGGCTTGTTGTTAGCCATCATCGCCTGCCGCCTTTGGTTAATGTATTTTTAAAGGAACAAGAACGCATAAGTTTTCAAACAAATTCCCCAACCTTAAAATTATATTTTGAACGCCCGCTAACTAAGATTTATGCAGATTTCACCGCCAACGACCATTGGGTAAAAAATCCTAGAACCTTTGAAACAGCTCATAAAACTCATAAACAGTTGGCTGATTTTTGGCAATTTGATCAATGTGTGATTGACAGTAACGCTTGGCAAAGGTGCATCAAGCGTTGGGCAAACAAAGCCATAAAAGACCCAACTTTACAAGCACTGTCTGCACAAGATAAGCCGATTGATCATGCCATTTTACTGTATTTATCACGGCTGTGTTTAATGGTCGGTGACCATAACTACTCTTCATTAAAAGATGGCGACCATCGCCGTGTTGCCACAAAATCCTCTTTAAATCTACTTGCCAATACCAACCGTAAAACCAAACAACCTAAGCAATTTTTAGATGAGCATTTGCTGGGTGTGGCTTCCTTTACTGCACATTTTGCTCGCTATTTACCGATTATTGGCGAGCAATTACCGACATTACTGTCGCATCGCCCATTAAGCAAAAATACCAATATTGAGCGATTTGTTTGGCAAAATTATGCCTTTAACATAGCCAAAAGCGTGCAAGCTGATAGTGATGTGCATGGCTTTTTTGGGGTTAATATGGCATCTACTGGCTGTGGTAAGACCATTGGCAATGCTCGCATTATGTACGGCTTATCAGATGAGAAAAAAGGGGCAAGATTCACCATTGCGTTAGGGCTGCGTGTATTGACTTTACAAACAGGCCTAAGTTTGCGTCAGGATTTACAATTAAGTGATGAGGTTTTGGCGATTTTGGTGGGTGGTGGCGGTATTCGGCAGTTATTTGAAATCGGTGAACAACAAAAAAACGAACAACAAAAAAACCAAGATGACTCAAGTACAGCTTGGGGCAGTGAATCAGCAGAAGCACTGGTAGATGGCTTTGTCGATTTTGCGTCTGAGTATCATGCCGCCCATCTTGAGCTGGCTAAGCTGAATATTGATACTTTATTGGCTGATAACAAAGCCAAAGATTTACTTTTTTCTCCGATAGTCACTTGCACCATTGATCATCTGATTGGGGCAAGTGAATGTAAGCGAGGCGGTGGCTATATCACGCCGATGCTTCGGCTACTTAGTAGCGATTTGATTTTAGATGAACCTGATGAATTTGATCATAACGACTTGCCTGCATTAGCACGGCTGGTGCATTTGGCAGGCATGTTTGGTTCAAAGGTGTTGCTGTCATCAGCAACGCTACCGCCTGATTTGGTTGCTGGCTTATTTGAAAGTTATTTGGCTGGACGCAAATTGTTCAATCAAAGCCAAAATAAACCTGCACCACAAACCGTCTGTGCGTGGTTTGATGAGCAAAAACATGGCAGTATGGTGATAGCTTGTGATAAGATGGAGACCTTTAGGCAACAGCAGCAAACTTTTATCAAAAAACGCATCAGCTTTTTACAGCAGCAGCCCATCCGCCGTAAAGCTGAAATTCTGCCTGTCGGCATGGCTTATCATCAAGATAAAAAAGCTGAATTTTATAGCACATTGGCACAAAATATCATTGATGGTGCTGTTCGGTTGCATCATTGTTATCATACCGTTGATAAAAAAACGGGCAAAAGTGCCAGCATTGGCTTGGTACGGATTGCAAATATCAAACAGCTAACACGCATTGCGTTTTATCTGCAACATGCTCAAGTCAACCAAAATACACATATCCATGTGGCGTGCTATCACGCACGACAGCTTTTGATTTTGCGAAATCGCTTGGAGCGTCGCTTAGATAAAGTATTAAAACGCAGTGAACATGACGAACAGCTGCTTTTTACTCATGATGACATTGTGCAGCAGATGGCCAAAAGCCAAGCTAAGCAGCATATTTTTATGGTATTGGCAACACCTGTGGCAGAGGTGGGGCGTGATCATGATTATGATTGGGCGATTGTTGAGCCAAGTTCAATGCGATCAATCATTCAGTTGGCTGGTCGAGTATGGCGACATCGCCCAAATAAGCAGGTGCTTGATAGCAATCTCTTGATATTTAATAAAAATATTCGTGCATTACAAAATCGCCATGGACCTGTATTTACCAAACCTGGCTTTGAAACCAAAAAATATAAGCTTACAGAACATGACATGACCGCTTTAATAAGCGATAATCATCTAAGCCAAATTGATGCTCGCCCACGCATTTGGACAGATACCATCAAAGATAGACCCGAAAGCTTGGAGCAATTGGAACATACTTTGATGCATGATTTATTTGGGGTAAATAAAACCAATTATATCAATGCCTATTGGCGAGAGGTTGGGGCATCTAATCGGGTGCATACACACCTACAACAAGTATCACCATTTCGGCACAGCATACAGCAAGATGAAGCGTGGGTGCTGATTCCCAACCAAATCATAGATGGTCAGGGCGATGGATTTGGGGTGTATGCCATGGAGGATATTAATCAAAATGGCTTATCACATGCCAATCTGCACAACCATTATATTCAAATGATGGATTTTGATTATCATCACGCACAAATTAGCACTTGGCTGGTCTGTGATGTGTATGATGAAATTAGGCGGTTACAGACACATTTGATGGTGAGTAATTTATCCCATGTGGCAATACAATTTAGCAAAGTAACGCTAGATAGTCGGCAATCTCAATGGTATTTTTCACCCTTTTTAGGTATGGTGTCAGAGCGACTTGACTGCTAGCCATATAAGCGAGCTGTGCGGTTGTTATTGGTGCTTTCAGACATTGCTTTTTCAGCGGTTTATACCCAAAAATGGCGATGCTAGCTTTTTGTTAAGATTTATGGTTAATTTTTTTAAAAAAAACTTAATCCATCGTATTCATAGATAAATAAAGGAAGTTTTCATCATGACAACAAACGACCTTGCCAAAACTGCAGTCAGTCGATTTTTACAAAATCAAATTGCAATCAAAGCAGAAAAGTTACAAAAACAGCTTACCAAAGCTCAAGAAGATGGTGATGTAACGACAATTGGTCAACTTCAATCACAGATTCAAGAAATTGAGCAAAGATTCAAGAAAAGTGTTTGGCTTGATTTGGCGGCAAATAGGTGGACACAATGGATGACATTTGGCACACATATCTCTAGAGGCATTCATCTTAGTGCCAGAGGTGATAATGTTAATTTTGTTTTTAATAGACAGCTGCCCAATACTTTAATAGGCACACAAAGCCTTAGCGATCCAGCACTAGATGCCAGCGGTAATGCAGCGGCACTGCCTTTGGCGGCATTCTTTGATTTTGATGTGGCAGATGGTCTTAAAATACGAGATTTAATTCTTCAAAATCATGCTGGCTTTATCAGCTCTTTATCTGATGATGAGCGTATGGCAGCGAATTATCATAGTGCTTTTAAAAAAGTCCTGCAAAATAACACGGATAACCCAAGCACACATGAACTCAATAAACAGCTACTTTGGCATATCAATGCCGACACCGCTTGCCAGCTTAATGAGCTGAACTATGTCAATATTATCCCATTATATCCATCAGTATTGACTCATGAGGTTTATTTAAAAATTCATCAATTAAGATATTCTGATGACAATAAAAAAGCCTTAGAGAGCCGCTTTAAATCCAATGCACTGCATACATCTTATGTCAGTATGCCAGATTTGGCAATCGTACAATTGGGTGGCTCAAAACCGCAAAATATCAGCCAGCTCACGAGCCGACAAGGCGGGCGTAACTATTTATTGCCCTCATTACCACCCAAAATAAGTCAAAACCGTGAATTTTCTTTATCCAAATTTTGTGAAAACTTTTTTGATAGTAAAACTTTAAAATACCATATTCAAGATGATTTTAATTATGTGGTTCAAGTCGTTAAAGATACCAGAAATACGATCGATGTGCGAGATAAACGCAAAGATGCCATAGACCGCTTATTGCATACGATTTTTGGTATTGCCCATGCATTACAAAATAAACCAGCAGGCTGGTCAAAGACTTATGCACTGCCACTTGCCCAAAAAATATGGTTAGATCCTTATCGTGCTGATTTAGACGGTGAGGCTGAATTTGCTGACGAAAAAACCAAGCAAGAATGGCAAAAAATAATTTTACAAGACTTTGCGTCTTGGTTTAATCAGCAGTTGCGTAGCACGGTCAAAGCGCTAAAATTTGATTTTGCAGATGCAGAATATAATGAATGGCAACGAGAAATTGAAGAGATGCAAAAATTTTATGAACGCTTAGGCAAGGGGGTGTTTTTATGAACGATAAAGTTAGGGTAGGGTGTGTATATTTTCACAAAATGGTGATTTATGATGCCAATACAATTTCTAGCCCTTTGACCTATGGTTTGCCTGCACTAACAGGATTTACAGGCGCGTTTCATGCCTTATCACGCACCTTAATGGCAGATGAGCGATTTGCTGATTTGGCATTAGGTGGCGTGCTACTGGCTTGTTATGAATGCACGCCCAAGACTTATCGAGCGAGCAGATATCGTGACCATACTTTTAATCAAACTCGTAATCCGCTCAAAAAAGATGGTAAGACAGCCCCAATTGTGGAGGAAGGTAAGTGTAATTTGGTGATGAGTTTTGCTGTGGAGGTATTGGCGTCTGATCTGCTTTCAGAAAAACGCAGTCAAGAATTAACCCAATTTTTATCACAAGCCATTTTTAGGCAGCGTATTGCTGGCGGTAGTGTGATGAATATTGCCAAAACCCATCCTGTGCGGTATTTTGGTTTTGAAAGTATGCATCAGATAGTACCACTTTTAATGCCTGCATTTGTTTTGATGGATGCCAGTTCTGAATTTGCCGAATTGATTGACAAAGCCCAAAGTACCGATCCAAAAGCCACACCGCTTGATGTACTGCTTGATGTGTGTACACTACACCATCTGCCAAAGCTGGATTTAGATGGTAATACCAAATGGCACACCAAATCCATCAAGACAGGGCATGGCTGGATTGTACCTATGCCAATGGGCTATCAGGCAATCAGCGAACAATTTGAGGCCGGTAAAATGGACAATGTGCGTAATCCTGAGTATCCAAGCCAGTATGTAGAAGTGGTTTACGGTTTGGGCAAATGGGTGTATCCACATCATCTAAAGGATAATATTGAAACAGCCTTTTGGCGACAACACTATGATGAAACAGGTTTGTATCTGCTGACACAAAACGAGTTATCATAATTTTAATCTTAATAAAATGAAATGGAGTGATCTGATGAGTAAATTAACAACAGCAACCGTCTTGGCTTTTGAACGCAATTTGGATATTTCTGATGGTTTTATGGCACAAAAAAACAGCCAAAATGAAAACAGTGGCATTGTTCCTGTGCGTATTCAGGAAAAGTCTATCCGTGGTACAATCAGTAATCGTTTAAAAAATACCATTACAAATGACCCAGCTAAGCTTGATGCTGAAATTGAAAAAGCCAATTTACAAAAAGTAGATTCAGCATCTTTATTAGAAGACAATGATACTTTGATTGTGTCATGGACATGCAAAGTGCTACCATTTGACGGCAAACCTAATGTCTGTAATGACCCAAATTATCAAGCCAAATTATTACAAACGGTGCAAGGATATCTACAAGAGCATGGCGTAAAGACGCTGGCACATCGCTATGCAACCAATATCGCTAACGCCCGCTGGCTATGGCGTAACCGTATCGGTTCTGAAAAAATTACGGTCAATGTGACATGTAAACTGGCAGATCAGCAGCAGACTTTAACTTTTGATGCTAAAAGCATTTCTATTCACAATTTTGATACACAAAGCCCAGAGCTTATGACTTTGGCTAACTGGATTGAGCAAGGCTTAACCAATCAATCATTTATTATTTTAAATATCGCAGCAGAAGCGGTGGTTGGCTATGGTCAAGAAGTGTATCCATCGCAAGAGTTGATTTTGGATACGGGTAAAACTAAGAGCAAGGTTTTGTATCATATTAATGACAAAGCAGGCATTCATTCCCAAAAAATCGGCAATGCCATTCGTACCATTGATACTTGGTATCCAGAAGCTCAGTTTCCGATTGCAGTTGAGCCATATGGACAGGTAACCACGATGGGTACGGCATTTCGTCAGCCCAGACAAAAGCAGGATTTTTATTCCTTATTTGATGGCTGGGTATTAAAAGATAACAAGCCGAGCGTGGAAAATCAGCACTATGTCATGGCGGTCTTGGTTCGTGGTGGTGTTTTTGGTGCAAGTGGAAAAGAATAATGAAATTTTATCAAGAAATTACCTTAATTCCCCAAGCGGATATTTCCCCACATGCGGTGTGGAGTAAGCTCTACACCCAGTTGCATCTTGCTTTTGTTGAGCAAAAAGATGAGCAAGATCAAACGATTTATGGTGTATCATTCCCACAATATCGAACCATTGCCGATAAAAAAATTGCCTATTTGGGCTATAAGCTGCGAGTATTTGCACCGACTGAGCAGGCATTATCTGCCCTTAATTTGGATAAATGGCTTGAGCATTTGGTGGACTATATTCATATCAGTCGTATTCGCTCCGTGCCAAATGATATCAAAGGATATGCAAATTATTATCGTGCCATTCCCAAAATGACACTTGATGAGCGTATCACACATCAAGCCAAACGGCATGGCGTGCCTTATCATAAAGCGGCAGAGCGTTTTGAGAATTATAAGGAGCAATCATTGGCATACCCCCATATCCAATTAACCAGCAAAAGCAATCATCGGTCTTATCCTTTGCACATTGGTAAACAGACAGCGGCGGTTCTTGCTGATGGTAGATTTGGCACTTATGGTCTTAGTCGTACAAGTAGCGTGCCTGAGTTTTAATCATCAGATGTTAAGGTTTGTATGGTAGCTTTTGTCCAAAGCGTTCAAAGATTTGTTTTGACACAGTGATATCAAATCAATGATTGAGCAGGTTTTGGGAAATCCTTAGCCAATTTGGGTCAATATTTGTTATAATCAGTTCAACCGAATTTTTTACTCAATAAGATGAGGGCAATTATGCAAACCTTTAACCCAAATGACCATATGGTTTTTTGTCGTAAATATCAACAAAATCTTCCCAAATTACCCAATCCACCGTTTCCTAATGCCAAAGGTCAAGAAATCCAAGATACCGTATCTGCCAAAGCTTGGAATGCATGGCTTGAGTTACAGACCATGCTGATTAATGAAAAGCATCTTAGTATGATTGACCCACAAGCGAAAAAATATCTCAATGAACAGCGTGAGAAGTTTTTGGATAATGGTGATTATGAAAGACCTGCAGGTTATAAACCACTAAAAGCTTAATACCGATGATCGGTGATAATCATAAAGCGATCATTTGATCGTGGCACATCAACCAAAATTATAAGGAGATAATATGTTGAAAGTTGCAAGCATTTTTGAGCCGATATTGACAGGCGATGATAGGCCTAAGCTTTTACATGACTATCCTGTCGCTCATGTGCAGCCAATTGCATGGGGCGATATGGACGGCTTTAATCATGTGAACAATGTGGCTTATTATCGCTATGCTGAATCGGCTCGTATTGCCTACATGCGTGCGATTGGTTTTATGGCAGCACGAGAGGATTTATTGACGATTTTAGCAAGTTCATCCATGCAGTATCGCCGTCCTGTCACCTATCCTGATACTTTACTCATCGGCGTGCGTATTAAGCACCTTGGTAGCACCAGTGTTGTCCAAGAATATGCAATGTACAGTCAAGCGCAACAAGCACTGGTTGCAAGTGGTGAAGCGGTCATTGTCCGCACGGATAAGAATATGGTCAAGATGCCGTGGTCAGATGAGGAGCGTGCTTTGATTGAACGGTTTGAAAACCGTCGTTTTGATTGATTGATGCCAAACTTTGGCATTTGGCATAAAATATAACTGTTTAAAAATCAGAGTATGGGTAAGCTTTTAAGCAAAGGCTTGTTTGATCATTTGCCATCAAACAAGCCTTTATTATCAAACCAAAGAATTATCAAACCACAGATTTGACCATTTTGATACAAAAATGAAAATCATCTTGCTTGTTATTGATTGGCTAAGGTTGGCTTAGAGCGTCTACCAGCCGTCCGTGAATATTTTCAAAGCCACCATTAGACATGATGATGATTGCATCGCCTGCTTTGGCATATGTTTTTATATGCTCAATGATGGCGTTGATACTGTCTAGTACAAGCTGATTGGGTGCAGAACCGATGGCTTCTTTGAGACCCCAAGTCAGTCCTTGTGGCTCATACCAAATAACCTGATCTGCGATGGCTGCCGATGCCGCCAAATGTGGTCGATGACTGCCAAGTTTCATTGTATTTGAGCGTGGTTCGATAATTGCCCAAATCCGCCGAGAAGCTAGGCGTTTTTTGGCACCATCAAGTGTGGTGCTGATGGCGGTTGGGTGATGTGCAAAATCATCAAATACCAAAATATCATCGACATCACCAATCAACTCCATACGCCGCTTAATACCCCCAAAATGCGACAGGGCAGTACACGCCATTTCAACCGACACACCGACATGATGTGCCGCAGCGATGGCGGTCAATGCATTATTGACATTGTGCAGACCGCTCATTGACCAGCGAACCATGGCTGATGTGTTGTTGTGATGTACCCAAAATGATGAACCGTCGTTGGCATCTAGTTTGGCTTGCCACTCGGCATTGCCATTTAGACTTGTACGCACCACGGTTGTCCAAACGCCTTTATCTAATGTTGTCTCTAGACTTGGGGTGTCTGCAGGTATGATGATTTGACCTTTGGACGGTATCATGCGAATCATATGATGAAATTGGGTTTGGATGGCATCAAGATCTGCAAAAATATCAGCGTGATCGTATTCTAGATTGTTTAAAATGGCTGTCGTTGGTCGATAATGTACAAATTTTGAGCGTTTGTCAAAAAATGCTGAATCATATTCATCCGCTTCAATGACAAAAAATTGCTTGCCTAAGTATGAACTATGCTGAAACGCCAAGCTTAGGCGTCTATCATCTGTACTGACAAGCGGCACACCACCAATTAAAAATCCTGTATCAATGCCTGAGAATTGTAAAATCCATGCTAACATGGTGGTTGTTGTGGTTTTACCATGTGTACCTGCCACCGCTAAGACATGACGATCTTTGAGCACAGTTTCGTATAAAAACTGCGGGCCTGAAGTGTAGGGCAGCTGCTCATTTAACATATATTCAATGGCTGGCATGCCTCGCTTACATGCATTGCCCACGACGATTAAATCAGGCGTAGGTATCAAGTGTTCTGCGTGATAACCCTCCCAAACCTCCACGCCAGCATCAGCAAGCTGCGTACTCATCGGTGGGTAAATATTGGCATCTGAGCCAGTCACTGTATGACCCAAATCACGAGCCAGCAGAGCCAACGAACCCATAAAAGTACCACAAATACCTAAAATATGAATGTGCATGATAATCCTTAGTGGCAATGTTTTTATGATACCAAAGTCTTAGCTAAGCTTTGGCGGCATCTTAAAGCCTAATATTTAATAAATGCTGTATTTATCGGTTATTACTTAATATTTTCTTTAAAATAATCACCTGAATCAAAGCGATGATTATGAATAAAATCATGGCTTGTGCAGGAATTGATAGCCCCATAAAGGTCCAGTCAATCATTGCGCAATCACCATTGCCTGTTAGTACGGTTGTGAGTACCTTTGACATGGGCATGGTCTGCACCCAATACTCAAGCCCCGGGCCACAGGCAGGCGGCTGGGCTGATGGGGCATAGTGAATCCAAGTATGACGAGCCGCCACACCAAACCCCCAAAGCGTGCCTGCCATACTACCAGCCCAAAGTATTAAACGCACCAATTTTTGGCTTGGGTTGATGATGGCAGCAAGCAAGGCAAATATACCCATGATCCAAAGCCCAATACGCTGAAAAATACACAAAGGGCATGGGTCTAACATTAAGTAATTTTGTAAATAACCAATAGCATAAACACTGCCTGCCACCATGATGAGTGACAAGATCATATTGAGTATGCGATAGTTTGGCATTGTCATGATAAGCTCTTTTGGGTGAATGAATGATGAAAAATAATCCCATAAAAACCCATATATGTTTTATGATGAACCATCAGACCTACCAAACCATTCATATTTTATTCTTCAGCGGTAGGCTTTTAGATAGTCATAAAATCCTATCGTATCAGAAGTTTCTAGCTGGGCTTGTTCAATCAAGGAGGTGCGTGCAAGCTGATCAAACTCAGCCTCATCAACACGACTAAGTGCATGGGATAACAGTTCGGTTTGGTGCTTTTGAGCCAGTAATTTACCTAATGCCCAAGTGCCACCCACACGGTGTGAATCGGCAATGATTTGTGCTGATAAGGTAAAATCTGGATTGATTGCTTTGCCTTGCATCATCGTCAAAGCAGTGCGGTACTGGTTACCACCATGATGTGCATCAAACGCATCGGCGATGGTCTGCATTTGGGTTAAGTGATGGACAATCCAATCATGCAGATTTTCTGTACCAAAATCCGTATCAATGGTGATGCCTGCTTGTCTGCCATGATTGACGACAATATCAATATTTTGATTTAGGCGTTTTTCTTCTTCTGGCATAAGATAAGGCGAGTCGGTCAATAGGCAATACAATGCCAAAATCTCCAAAAAACACGCCGTTACGCTTGTAATCCCAATATCAGAATACGGGTCAAGGTCAATGGCACGAAATTCCACATAAGCGATCCCTCGTGCTTGCAGTGCTTGTGTGGGCGTCTCAGAAGCTGTGGCAGTTTGTTTTGGGCGGATGGGGCTGTAATATTCGTTTTCAATTTGTAGAATGTGGTTATTAATCTGAATGGGTACGCCATGCGCGTCATCCACGCCGATGGCTTCAAAATCAGCATAAGGCGTTCCAATGGCCGCTCGCAGACCTTTAATATACTCATCCAAATGATTATAGCGAATATCCAAATCCTCTTGGACGCTGTTGGTATAGCCAAGCTTGCCCATACGCAGACTTGTACCGTTTGGCTGATGGTAGCTACAGGTTGTACCAAGTGGTACTAAATTATGCTGGCGACCACTTACAAAAGTACCGCATACCGCAGGGCTTGCACCAAGCAAATACAGCACCAAAGGTGTCAGGCGCTTAAAATTGCGAATCAATGCCAAGTATTTATCATTTTTAAAGGCGGTTAAATCCTTTGCACCCTCGGCATGTTGCCATGCACCAAATAAATCATCGCCGACGGATAAGTTATAATGTAGGCCTGCAATCGTTTGCATTTTACGGCCATAGCGTACCCCAAGCCCCGAGCGGTACAGCGTTTTGAGCTTACCGATATTTGATGAGCCATAGTCCGCCAATGGAATATCACTGTCGGTATCAGAGGTCATGCAAGGCATGGATAACGGCCATATCAGCTCATCATTTTCTAAACTGCGATGTACTAAAACATGCAAATCACGCAGCATATCAAGCGCTTGTTTGATGGATGGCATGGGTCTGGTAATCAGCTCAAGCAGGTTTTCAGAATAATCGGTCGTGATATAAGGATGTGTCAGCTTAGAGCCAAGTTTGGCAGGATGAAAGGTCTTGGCAGAATAGCCGTCAGGCTGCATTCTTAAGCCTTCTTTTTCGATACCACGCTGCATCCCTGCAACAAGACTGGGTTTAAACCAAAAAGGGAGTGTAAAGGTAGATGTCATGGCAGATACTTGATTGATGAGGTGCCAAATTAAAGCACGATGCGTATATTATAAGTCCAAGCGTCTTTGTTGGCAAAATTATTTGTACAAAGCTTGCAGTCGTGCCACCAAAAAGATGGCACAGTGACTGATGACCGTCAAGTGACTAGATAGAAAATGATGAGCCACAACCGCAAGTCGTGGTCGCACTTGGGTTATTGACAATAAAGCGAGAGCCTTCTAAGCCTTCGGTATAGTCAATGGTTGAGCCGACCAAATATTGATAGCTTAAAGAATCCACGACCAAAATCTCTGAACCATTATCAAAAGTGGCATCATCATCGCCTAATTCTTCGGCAAAATCAAACCCATAGCTAAACCCCGAACAGCCGCCGCCCGTCACATAGACACGCAACATCAAGGCGTCGTTGCCTTCGGTGTGTTTGAGTTTGGCGAGCTTGGCAGCTGCTTTATCTGTGAGGGTAAGACCTGTATTCATATTAACCTTATCAAGTAAAAAAGAGTGTCTATTTAAATAAGACCAACTGATGATTATACAAGGTTTTAAGGGTAAAAATAAACCTTAATTGATAAATTCTGTCAAAGTTGTTGAGCGGTCAAAGCCATGGCTAGTCAAATTATGATTTATAGCCCATCCCACTCAGCATGATTAAAATTAATCACTTTGGGTTTTTTGGGACGCTCAGGCGACTGCTGCAGTGCCTGACTGCGATGCACCAAAAAATCAAGCAAATGATTGCGGATTTTGTAATATTGATGATGGTGATGGATACTATCACGATGGCGTGGCTTGGGAATGGTATTTTCAACAATTTCTGCCAAAAATGCCCGTGGACCATTGCTCATCAAAAAAATGCGATCAGCAAGTAAAATTGCCTCATCAATGTCATGGGTAATCATAAATACCGTCTGATGGGTATCTGCAACAATATTAACAAGCTCATCTTGGATGACGCCACGGGTGAGTGCATCAAGCGCCCCAAAAGGCTCATCCATCAGCAAAAGCTCAGGTTTTGTCGCAAAAGCGCGTGCAATGCCCACACGCTGCTTCATACCGCCTGATAATTGGCTTGGTTTTTTGTTTTTGACTTTGGCAAGTCCAACCATGCCCAAATAAAAGTCGATTTGACGGTTTGTCTCGGCGGCTGATAAATTTGGGGTTTTGGCTTTGAGTGCAAAACCGATGTTCTCACCGACCGTAAGCCAAGGCAGTAGTGCATGACTTTGGAACACCACACCACGCTCCAGTGAAGGTTGGGTGACGGGTTTATCATACATCAAAATCTCGCCAAAGCTTGCTACCTCAAGCCCTGCTAGGGCATTTAAGATGGTGGATTTACCGCAGCCTGAATGACCGGTAAGGCAGATGAATTCGTTTTTTTGGATATGAAAATTCACATTTTCAAAAACATTTTCGCCATCACCGTAGCGTTTGGTGAGTGCATTAACTTTAATGAGTGGTGAAGTGGTTTGATTATTCAACATAACTCACCTTTTTTTGTAATATTGCAAATAACATATCCAAAATCATGCCCATAAGACCAATGAGCAGCACCGCAAAAATCACATTGGCAAGCGATAAATTATTCCACTGATTCCACACAAAATAGCCAATCCCTGTGCCACCGACAAGCATCTCGGCTGCCACAATCACAAGCCAAGCAATCCCCATAGAAATCCGCATGCCTGTTACGATGGTGGGGGCTGCAGCAGGGATGACAATTTTGGTGGCGGTCTTTAAGGGTGATAGCTCAAGCGTCTTGGCGACATTACGCCACTCTTGGCGTACCGATGCCACGCCAAAGGCTGTATTGGTAAGCATTGGCCAAATAGAACAAATAAAAATCACAAAAATGCTTGATGCATTAGAGTCTTTAATCGTATAAAGTGCAATCGGCATCCATGCCAATGGCGAGATGGGCTTTAAAATTTGCACAAAAGGCGTGGCGGCACTGCCAAGCACAGGTGACATACCGATGGCATAACCCAAAGGAATCGCCACAATCATCGCCAAGAAAAATCCAAGCAGTACCCGCCCAATGGAGTAACCAAGCTGTATGCCAATGCCTTTATCATTCAAGCCTTTGTCATAAAATGGATCAGAGATATGCACCCATGCAGTCTTAGCAAATTCTGTTGGGCTTGGAAATTCGCTTTTTTGGGTGGCGACTATTGCCCCAGGCTTGGTAAATTCAGGTATATCACCCATCAAAATATGATACTCTAGACGCAAAGGGTCGGTGGGTGCGGTGATTTGTTTGGGCAAGGTAGCGGTGTGCCAAATGCCAATCACACCCAAGACAATGAGCAGTGATAATAGATAGCCTTTGGCTTTGGTCGATAAAGATTTATGTGCCATGTAGTCTCCCTGTGGATTTGTGTCCGATGGCAAGTGAGTCCAAATACGCATCAGGATCGGCAGCATTAAATTGCTTACCCATCACGGTAATTTTTGGCTCATCATCTTTGACCGTGTAGCCCATGGCTTGCATTTGTTTTTTGGCATCGGTGAGCATAAATACCTGATTTGCGATATCTTGATAATTGATGTTGCCTGTTACATAGCCCCACCGCTTCATCTGAGTCATCATCCAAGCTGCTACCGAATGCCACGGCATCACATCAAAACCCATGCGATCAGGCACATCTTGGATGGTGTCCGCACCATCAGCAAAACGCCCCATGATGGATTGGCGTAGCACCAGTTCAGGCTGATTAAGATAATTGGCAGGCGAGAGCAGTTTGGATAAGTCTTTACGAATACTTGGGTTATTTGCCATCACATTGGCTTTGATGATGGCACGATACATCGCCAAAAAAGTTTGGGGATAATCATTAATGAAGCTTTGAGATGTCCCAAACGAGCAGCATGGGTGACCATTCCAAATATCTCGGCTTAGGGTATGGATATAGCCCGCCTTATCCCAAACCGCACGCTGATTGAATGGCTCAGGACCAAAAAACCCATCAATATTGCCTGCTTTGAGATTGGCGATCATATCAGGTGGCGTCGTTAAACGCAGTTTGACATCTTTATCAGGATCTAGCCCATGCTCGGCTAAAAAGTAGCGTAGCAGATAATTATGAATACTGTGCTCAAACGGAATGGCAAAAGTCATGCCTTTCCAGTTTTTGGGATTGCGGTTATTTTTATGCTTAAGTGCCATAACGAGTGCTTGACCGTTGGTGTTTTGGATGGCGGCAACTTTCATATTCTGCTTGGCTGAGCCAAGTCCAAGATTGATGGCAATCGGCATCGGTGCCAAAAAATGTGCAGCGTCCAGCTCTCGGTTCATCATTTGGTCTCTGACCAACGCCCAGCCTGCCCGTTTTAATAGATTGGCTTTGATGCCTTGTTCTGCATAATAGCCAAGTGGATCTGCCATAATGAGCGGTGTTGCACATAAAATGGGTAAAAAGCCAATATCTACCGACTTTTTTTCAGGCTTAAGCGTGTCAATGGCGGCGGCCTCTTGGAGTGTTGCGATGGGCAAAACACTGGCAATCGCTGCTAAAGCGGCTGTCTTACCGACAGTTTTAAAAAACGCACGACGGGTCAGCTCATCTGGAAATAAAGCTTTGATTGCCACCGCTTCAATAAAATCAGTATTGGTATGCTCAATACGGCTATGATCAGAGACGCCTTCAAAGCGATCATCCAAAGACAGCTTGTCATCACACTCGCTTTGGCTGTGATGGTTGCCACAGCGGCAACCAAAATGAAGCGGCTTGTCAGTATCGTCAGGGCGAAAAATATTTGACATAATAAAATATCAACTCATAAGACAATCAAGCAACATACCGTTTTTTGAGGATTCTTTGGCGGTGGGTGTGCTTGATCTGATGTTTAATTGGCTTGGGGCGATGTTTTCATTTCAATTTTGGCGGTGATGACGCCGTCGCTACTTTGGGTGAGTATCAGCTTGTCATCGGTATTTTCTTGCACTTGCCAGTCTTTGGCTTGTTCGATTTCACCAGTCGCAGAAACGATGATGGACTTGGTTTTTAGGCGTATTAAGGGCGACTTGTGTTGATAGCCTGCGTGTGCCATATCGCTGATGTGATGTGCGATGGCGGCAGCTTGTTCACGCAAAGGTGCGACAAATCGGCACGGTTTATCATCAATGGCGATACAGTCGCCGATGGCATAGATGGCAGGGTGAGAAGTTTGTAGCGTCTTTGGATTGACCACGATACCGCAGCGAATGTACTCAATGCCTGCCCCTTTGGCAAGGCGATGATCTAATATAAGACCTGTACTTGCGATAATCTCATCGGCGTAGAGAGTTTGATTATTATAAGTAATCACATAGCCGTCATCTTGGGGTCTGATGTCTGTGATATTGGCATTGCCAATATAATCAATGCCAATCCCCATGAGGGCATCACGCAGGCGTTCACCACCAATGGTAGGTAAAATCTCCGCCATCGGTAGACTGTCACGGTTGATCAGTGTGACTTGATGGCCTGCTTTGGCGATATCTTCGGCAATCTCTGTACCGATCATGCCTGCACCGATGATGGTGATGTGCTGATTGGGTTTGGCGATGAGTTTTGCTTGGAGCTTGGCAAACATATCAATGTGATTGACACGCCATACATATTCAGCAGGCAGGCTCGGCGGCAGCATTGGGGTCGCTCCTGTCGCTAGGATTAATTTTTGATAGCTAAAATTACCACGCGTGGTACGCACGATACGCTCATTAGTATCAATACTTAGTACAAATGTTTGGGCAACCAAAGTCACATTTAAAGCCTGTGCTAAGTCGACCGCTTTTTTGGTGATGAGTGTCTTAGGTGTTTTGTTTTGGCTGATGGCGATGGAGAGCTGTGGCTTCATATAACGATCGCCTGAATCGCTTGTGATTAAGGTGATGGGCAAGTTTTCATTTAGCTTTCTTAATGCTTCGATGGCTGTCCATCCTGCCGTTCCGCCACCGATGACGATGACGCCAGTTTCGCTGTGGTGGGCAATGAGCGGGGCGACTACTTCGTCTCGGCTGACAAATGGCTCAAAATCTCGCTTGGTGACGCCGCACAAAGGACATTCCCAATCTTCAGGAATATCCTCAAAACGCGTGCCAGCAGGCAATCCACCATCAGGATCGCCCAATTTTTCATCATAAATCCAGCCGCATGCACGACATAAAAATTGCTTCCAAGCACCACGACCATCGGTAGGATTACCGTTTGAGTCCATGTTTGGTTTGGCTGAATTTGAAAGTGTATCGCTCATTTTGGAGATTTCTCGGTCAGTAGTTGGTGGGATAAGTAGCGTAAATGCTTGATGGCAGGCGTAACAATCGCCACGAAGTGCGCTTCACGAATACGCCTTTGTGGGTTAGCACTCATCAGATAGCCTTTTGCACCTTGATGCAGTAGTGATGCTTGGGTGGCTTGTAGTGACAGCTCAGCGCCTTGGATGCGAGTGTCTAGCACTTCTAAGAAAAAGTCTGTGTGTGTTTCAAAAGGTGTCTTAGCAAGCACCAAAGTACGCTCAATCAAAGCATCAAGCTGGGTTTGTAGTACGCCTGCTTGGTCTTCTAAGAATTGATTGACATGCCCAAGCTGAACTTCTACTGCGGTGATGTCATGAATTGCCCCTTGGATAATGCCAGCACCGATACCCAGTTGCATAAGGACAAACGCCCCACGCACACGCTCAATGAATGGCTTGGCAGGGTCAGCGATTAAGCTGTCATCAGGAACAAAGTAATCCGTTAAGGCGATTTGCCAAGTGCTTGAACCTTCCATACCGCTAAAGGTCGGGCAAGGGTTTAGCTGCCAGTTGTTTTTGCGTGCTTCATCAAATGATAATAAGAAAAAAATGTCTTTATCAATCTGACCGCCGTGCTCGACGCTAGCGATTGCACCGCAATATTGATTGGGTGCAATGTGGCTTATCCACGGCAGCGTGCCTGACACCACATAGCCACCATCGACACGCTGTGCGCGTAGAATCATCGATTCAATATTAGCAAAGGTTTTCATGGGATTAGACAGTGCTGTCCCCCCAAAGCTTTTGCCCAATGCGTGGCGGTTTAGGATATCAGATTTTAAGGCATGATTGCCTGACTGGTCAAGATACAAAGCACAGACCTGATGACACCATGACAAAAACCCTGTTGTACCGCAAGTTTCAGAGATTTTTGCTGTTGCAAGAATGGCGTCACCAAAACGACCACCTTGTGCTGACAGATGTACCGAAAAAGCACCCAGTTTTGCCAATTGACTCATCTCAGCAAGGGGATAATAGCCTTTATCGATGGCGATGGGGTCAAGTAACTGTTTTGAGGCTGTTGCAATATTGTCCAGTAAACCGCTGTCTTGCCAAACCCCAATTGGCTCAACGGCAGCATTGATATGAGCTTGGTTGTCATGATAAAAAGTACGCAAGTGATTCATGTCTTTCTCAAACGATAAAATGGCCAAAAATGAGTAAATGATTAGATTGTAATCACAAAGTTGATCATTTTCTTATTCTAAATTAGAATAAATATAAGCCAAAATCACACATAGGCAGCCAAGTCATGCAGTAGGTGGCTGGCAGGATTTTTTGCTTGTGTCTAAAAAATTGCTTCAGGTAAATACCTGAAGCAACGAATTTTTAGCGATTCATAAAAACAGTAAAACTGATACAGTAAAGCTGATAAATCTTAGGGTGCAAATGCCTGTAGCTCTGGGTTGATGTCAGTTTGGGCGACATTATTGGCGTAGTTGCATAAAGTTGCCAATGCCACACCCATGACCACATCTAGGATATTTTGGTCGCTATAGCCAACTGCCTTAACAGCAGCAAGCTCATCATCAGAAACCTTACCACGGCGGTCAATCAGCTGCATGGTAAACTGTGCTAGGGCTTGATATTTTTCATTGTCTTCGATGGCGGTGCGACCACGCAAAGCGTTTAGCACATTTTCAGGCATCTGAAGTTTGGTGCCAGCTTTGGTGTGACCTGCCACACAAAAATCACAGCCATTATGAGCAGCAGCGGTAATTTGTACGACTTCAATCTCTTCGGCGGTTAGGCTGTTACGGCTGTTCATTTTGCCCACTTCTTGATACATCTCAAGTGCTTGGGGCGAATTTGCCAAAACACCGATCAGATTTGGGATAAAGCCATTGGCTTTTTGAACCATGCTAACGCGTTCTTTGGCTTTTTCTGGGGTAGATTCGGCGGTATGTACAGTTAAGCGTGCCATATTTTTCCTTGTTTATTTTAAAGTTATCATAAAATTTTTCATCATCACAAAAACACAATCAAAGATATCGATTTCAATGAAAACTAAACAGCATATGATAAAAACCATTATTCTGATTATGCGTGATGATAATGTTAATATAGGTACTCTGAGTAATTTTTACAAGAGTAATTAGCAAAATATGCTAAAATGATTAAAATTTTATATGATGAATTGTGATGATAGAGTTTAAAAATGTTGCGGTGCGTCGAGAAGGGCGACTGTTATTCAGCGATGTTAATTTTCAGCTGCATAAAGGTCAAAAAATTGGCTTGACAGGCAATAATGGCACAGGAAAATCCACACTGTTCGCCACCATTTTGGGGACACATAATACAGATGTTGGCAGTATTAGCTTACCTGAGTCATGGCAGATTGCTCATATGGCACAAGAGGTCAGTGCAACCGCGATGAGTGCGATAGACTATGTGCTGTCAGGCGATGCAGAATGGTGGCAACTTAATTGGCAAATCAACCATCAAACCAGCTTAACTGATGGTCAAATTGCACCAATGTATCAGCGTTTTGAGGAAATTGATGGCTATCGCACACCTGCCAAAGCAGCGATGATTTTGGCAGGACTTGGCTTTGGTGAAGCCGACCACAGCAGGCAAGTATCCATGTTCTCAGGGGGTTGGCGTATGAGGCTTAATTTGGCTCGGACACTGATGCACCGAGCTGATGTGTTATTGCTTGACGAACCAACCAACCATTTGGATTTGGATGCCATTTTTTGGCTTGAAGAGTGGCTATTAAAATTTGAGGGACTTGTTTTATTAATCAGCCATGACCAAGCTTTTTTAGATACAGTGTGCGGACATATTTTGCACATCGAGCAAGGACAAATCACACTGTATACGGGTAATTATAGCCAATTTATTCGTACACGAGCCCAAAGGCTTGCCCAAGAACAACAAGCCTTTGAAAAGCAGCAAGCCGTGCGTGCTCATCTTGAGGATTATATTCGTAGGTTTCGTGCCAAAGCCACCAAGGCCAAACAAGCCCAAAGTCGCATTAAGCAGCTTGACCGTATGGCACAGCTATCACCTGTGATGGCAGAAAATGGCATAAGTTTTCGTTTTTATGAACCACAACACATGGCATCGCCGCTGATTTATTTGGATAATGCGACCATTGGCTATGATGGCATACCAATGCTAACAAAGATCAATCTACGCATCACCCCAGATGTACGATTGGGGATTTTGGGTGCCAATGGTGCGGGTAAATCGACACTCATCAAAGCATTGGTGGGCGAGTTGCCACTCATTGATGGTATCTATAAAGTCTCTGAAACATTACAGCTTGGCTATTTTAATCAGCATCAGATGGATCGCCTAGATGACGATGCCACACCCATGATGATGCTAAGGCGTCTGTCAGGTCAGACACCTGATGCCAATTTGCGTGCCTTTTTGGGTAGTTTTGGGTTTCAAGGTGAACGCATCGATACCCAAAGCCGATTATTTTCAGGGGGTGAGCGTGCCAGATTAATGCTGGCATTGCTTGTTTGGCAAAGACCTAATGTGCTGATACTTGATGAACCAACCAACCATCTGGATCTACAGATGCGAAATGCACTTCTGTTGGCATTACAAGATTTTGCTGGGGCATTGATTTTGGTATCGCACGATCGAGATTTGATTATGTCGGTATGTGATGAGCTATTGTTGGTCTTTGATGGTCGTGCCACTGAGTTTGTTGGGGATATGGCAGATTATGCTGAGCATCTACGCCAAGCCAAAAAAGCACATCAAGCCAATCAAAAGATGGATAAATCCATTCATCAACAATCTAAAAATACGGCAACTGGTCAAGAAATATGCTTGCATGACAGCCTAAGTAAAGAAGATCGGCGTAAGAAAAATGCCCAAATCCGTGAACAAACAGCACCGCTAAGAAAGCAGATCGCCAAGCTTGAAGATCGGCTTGGTAAACTAAGCGATGCATTGGCGATCTTAGAAAATGAGTTGTCTGATGCTCGTTTGTACGAAGATGATTATAAGTCAGAACTATTGGACAAACTCAATCATCAAAACACGCTAAAATCACAAATTGATGACATCGAAGAGGCACTTTTGGTGGCAATGACTGAGCTTGAAGTGCTAGAAGATGAGCTGTCAGGGTGAGATCATCATGAAAGGGGGGTATAGTCAGGATTATTATCGCTTACTTGGCGTGGCTGATGATGCCGATACTGCGACTATTAAGCATGCTTATCGCCAACACATCGCGCGTCATCACCCTGACCGTCAGACAGACTCAGATGAGGATGTGGTGCATCAGCTAAATACTGCCTATGCCATCTTAAAAGATGACAAAGCACGCCGTCAGTATGACAGGCAGCTGCCACGCATTCGCCAAAAGCAGTGGTTATGGCAGCAGCGTACCAAATTTTATGAGGTCAAGCAGGGGTTTGGGTATGTTGCCAATACAGCTTTGGTGAATTTTGGCAAGCAACAATTTGATCGGCTCATCTTTGATGGGCATCATACCAAACACATGGCACAAATAACGCAGCAAGCAGCCGTGCACCTTGGGCGTATTTGGCAGCGATTGATTGATGTATCTGCCAAGCGTGGCTATGATACAAGCTGCACGATCGGTTTGCCTATGGTATACGAAGGTGGTGAGATCTTCATTCATTGGCAGGGCAGACGCTTTAAGGCAGTCTTGCCAGCAGGGCTTGGTCATGGCGACATCATCACCGTGCAGTGTCATGGGTCGCCTGTGCGTCTTAGAATCCAAACCAAGCCTGTGAATATTTATGTTAAAGGTCTGGATATCAATTATGTGATTTTTTTAAGTCCTAAGCAAGCAGCAGATGGCGATACTGTTGTGCTACCAAAGCCCATTGGTCTGACGCTTACGATTCCACCAAATGGCAAATATCCGACAAAGATTATGCTATCAAATCAAGGACTTCGGCAGATGGCAAGTACAGGAGATGTGATCGTGCATCTCAATATCACCTAAAACTTCTTGCTGTATGATGGCATAATTTATTAATATTTATTAATGTTAATTAATCATTATTAAACGAATAATTTATATATTCTTTGGATATTTTATGACTGTACAATTTTCAAAAACTGATTTTTTGCCACCGCTTTGGCTTAGAAATGCACACTTACAGACCATTTTACCACGCTATATCGCCAAAAACACGCCTGATTATGATCGCACGCTACTCAAAGACTCACTGGCACAAAGTGATGTTGCATTTGATTATGTGATGGCGGATGATCAAAAAGGCGCTGATGGCAGGTACACTACGCCCATTGTGGTGCTGTTTCATGGTATGGAAGGCTCAAGCCAAAGTCATTATGCACGCACATTGGCAAGTCATATCTATGCCAAAGGGTGGCATTTTGTGGTGGCGCATTTTCGCTCTTGTGGCGGTGTGGCGGTATCGGGCAAGGTGTTTTATAATGCTGGAGATACGGCTGAATTGGCACATTATTTGCAAGTTTTACAGCAGCAATTTACCACAATTTATGCCATCGGTATATCGCTTGGCGGTAATGCCTTGGCAAAATATATGGGCGAGTATGGCTTGGACGCCATTGCAAATCGTGCCGTGGTTGTCTCTGCACCTGTGGATTTGGCAAGTGCATCTATTGCCATGGAGCGCCTGTTTGGTCGGTATATCTACACGCCTTATCTACTCAATCCCATTATCAAAAAAGCGTTAGATAATCGGCTAAGTGGCGAGGAGATCACAGCGCTTAAGTCTGCAAAGCGTATGGCTGATTTTGATAATGCATTCACCGCACCGCGTCATGGTTTTCGCTCAAAAAATGACTACTATCGGCAAGCTTCTGCATTACCTTATCTACGCCACATTCAAAGACCAACTTTGATCATCACCGCCAAAGATGATCCGTTTTTGGGCGTAACAGCAGAGCCTACCGATGTATCGTCAGATGTGCTGCTACTGGATACTCGCTATGGTGGACATATCGGCTTTGTTGATTATAATTATCAAAAAAGACAGTTTGATTTGGGATTTATACCACGCACAGTGCTTGATTTTTTTGGTTCTTGATAAGGGATGATGAGATTTTGATACATAAGAATGTGTATGATTTTTGGCTTTATATCCCAAGCTTAAGCACTTGATGGTCATGCGACCGCTGTGTATTATCAAACACAAGACCAAAATTCTTGGCCTTATGTTTTGTCATGAACTATTTAAGTTCTAATACATCTTGCATATCATACAAACCTGCAGGCTGCTGGGCTACCCACAATGCAGCCCTTAGTGCACCTGTGGCAAAAGTTGCACGATTTTGAGCTTTATGAGTAATTTGGATAATCTCACCATCCATAATAAATTCAACGGTATGTTCACCCACAATCTCGCCACCACGCAACGCATGAATACCAATATCTCCTCGTTGGCGTTTGGCAGCACCTTTTCGACCATAGATGGCAGCATTGGTTATATTTTGTCCTCGTGCTTCGGTAATGGCTTGTGCCATCATCAAGGCAGTGCCTGAGGGTGCATCGATTTTATGTTTATGATGATGCTCAATGATTTCAACATCAGCATCCAAACCCAGCACACGGGCAGTCGTCGCAAGCAGGTTTAGGGATAAATTAACACCAGTTGAGTAGTTGCCTGCATAGACGATGGCAATGTGTTTGGCGGCATCTTGAAGTTTGGCTTCTTGGTCATCACTAAGACCTGTCACGCCCATCACGAGCGGAATTTTGTGCGTCACGCACTGATTGAGTACCTCATCTAAGGCTTCAGGTAAGCTAAAATCAATCATCGCATCAACTTGAGAGCCGTCAAGTGTTGAGAGTGCAACCCCTGATTTTTTACTACCAATGAACTCGCCAGCATCTACGCCGATCAAGCTTGATATGCTGCGTACATAAGCACCGCCAAGCTCGGTGTTTGGGTGGTTTATTGTCGATTCGATGAGCATACGACCCATGCGTCCTGATGCGCCCATAATGCCAATTTTTAGCTTATTCATAACGATGTCCTTGTTTGGATGATAATTACTTGATTATAGCAAGGTTATTTTGATTTTTCATCATAATTTAAGCTGCCTAACGCTGTTTTGATGTCATCGATCAAATCCTTGGGTGATTCAAGCCCAATACAAAACCGTACCACATAGCGGCCGCACAGATGTGCCTGTGGTAAAGTACGCATTTTGCTTAGGTCATACAGCATGACCAAGCTTGTTGCACTGCCCCAGCTAAAGCCCAATTTAAATATCTGAAGCGTATCACAAAAACGGCAAATATCCGCCCAAGAATAACGCTTATCAAAGACCACGCTCACAAGGCCCGCTGATCGTCCATTTGGACAGTTTTGTTGCCAAAATTGGTGACCTAAAGTATCAGGATTGGCAGGGTGGAGTACTTGAGCAAAAGCAGGCTCATGTTTTAGGTATGTCAAAAGCTCGATGGCATTTTTGCTTTGTTTGTCGTAGCGTAGGGCTAAGCTTGGCAGGCTACGATAAACTCGTGCGCAATCATCACCTGAGACGCTAAAGCCTAAGAGTGTATGCATGCGTCGTAGCTTTGTATGTAAGGTTTCATCATTTGTCACGATGCTCCCCATCAGCACATCACCGCCACCGCTGGGATATTTGGTTAATGCATGCACACAAATATCCACAGATATGCCATTTAGATCAAATGGCGAATAAGCCAGTCCTGCGCCCCAAGTGCTATCTAGGGCAACGCAAACATGATGTTTTTTGGCAATGTTGATTAGTCCTTGTAAGTCAGGAAATTCAAGCGTTACAGATCCTGCCGCCTCAAGCCACAACAGCTTACAGGCAGCCGTTGGCTGAAAGCTTGTCGCATCCAGTGGGTTGTATATTTTAATCACCACGCCATAGCGTTTTTGTAGTTCATATAGATGCTCAAGATTTGGGCCGTACATATTTTCAGTTACCCACACCTCATCACCTTGCCCAAGCAGTGCAGTATTAACTAACACGATGGCAGCAAGTCCACTGGGTGCCAAAAGTGCATATTTGCCGCCCTCAAGCCTTGCTATTTGATCAGCCAGCAGATAAGTTGTTGGCGTGCCATGCGTGCCGTAGCTATAATCATAACGATCACGCCAGTGTCTTTGAAATAGTGCCTTGGTGTTGTCAAAGATGATCGTTGATGCATGGTATACAGGTGGCTGTAGGCTATTGATTTGCATGGGGACTTGACGGGGGTCGCAAATGAGCTGGGTGTGTTTGTCCATGGATAAATCCTTATCAATTAACGCGTGGTTTTGTCGTCATTCATACGGCTAAAAATCATCGCCAAGATCGGTCCAGAAATATTATGCCAAACACTAAAAATCGCACTTGACACCGCAATCAATGGATTCATCTTAAAGTGTACAGCAGCCAACGCTGCACCCAATCCTGAATTTTGCATACCCACTTCAATGGCGACCGCTTTGCTGTCGTGTAGCGGCAGCCTGAAGATTTGGGCAGCGGCATAGCCCACCAAATAGCCAAATCCATTATGAAGTGCGACAACAAAAAAGATAAACAAACCAGATTCAATAATGCGATCTTTACTTACTGCCACGACTGCTGAGACAATGAGTATGATGGCAATGACAGAAATTAAAGGCATGGTTTGGTTCACTCTTTGGATTTTTTGCTTAAAAAATGAGCGGATGATAAGACCGATGAATACTGGCAAAATTACCATTTTTAGCACAGAGACAAACATACCACCTGCATCGACTTGTAGCCATTGGCTGGCAAATAAATAAAATACAGCTGGTGTCAAAATAGGGGCTAAGAGTGTCGAGAGTGTCGTGCAAGCAACTGATAAAGCGGTATTGCCTTTGGCAAGAAAAGTGATGACATTTGACGAGGTGCCGCCAGGGCAGCAGCCGACTAAGATGACACCGATAGCCAAATCAGGTGGTAGCCTAAATGCTTGAACCAACAAAAAGGCAATGACTGGCATCACAACATATTGAAGGATAACGCCAATAATCACCGCCTTGGGGTTTTTGGTGACTTCACCAAAATCTTTGAAAGTCAAGGTTAAACCCATGCCAAGCATGACGATGCCAAGCAGATAAGGAATCCATGGCACAAGCTGCTTGAATGCATCAGGAAACTGTGCGGCAATCAGTGCAAAGACCACCACCCAAACGGCAAATGTTTTACTGACAAAGTTGGTAAATTTTAATAAGCCATCCATCAAACATGCTCCAAGTTTTATAGTTTATATACAAAAAGTTTGTTTTAAATATTTTTTGAATAATAAATGTTATGAATTAAGTTGTCAAATTTAGCTTATCAAATATCATGCATAAAAAAGCCCCGAATCATCGGAGCTTTGATTGATGCGTGATTTGGGTATCAGTCAAACAAATCTTTGACATCATCTTTGATTTTATCAAAAAATCCCTTTTTCTTAGGCTCGCTACTGTTTTCGGTGCTAAGCGTCCCTTGTAATTGACGCAATAAATCTTTTTGTTCACTGGTCAAATTGACAGGGGTTTGGACAAGAATGCGACAAATTAAATCGCCTTGCATACGCCCTTGAACGGTCGTAACGCCTTTACCTCGTACACGCAAAAGTTTGCCTGATTGGGTGCCTTCAGCGACTTTAATTTTAACTTTGCCATCTAAGGTTGGGATTTCAATTTCATCACCTAATGCCGCTGAAATCATTGAGATTGGGATATCCATATGTAAATCAGCCCCATTTCGGGTAAAAATTTCATGGGGTTTGACACGAACCTCAACATACAAATCACCACTTGGCATCCCTTGGTCGCCTGCCTCGCCCTTGCCAGCTAAGCGTACACGGTCGCCATCATCAACGCCAGCAGGTATAGAGACCTCAAGCGTTTGTTGCTGAACTGTTTTGCCATTGCCATGACAATCTGGGCAAGGGTTTTTAATCTGCTTGCCTGTACCTTGACAATCTGGGCAGGTTTGTTGCATGACAAAAAACCCTTGTTGCATCCGAACCTGACCTTGACCATGGCAGGTGCTACAAGTAACGACATCACTATCTTTAACCGCACCTTTACCATGACAGGTGTGACAAGAAACGCTGGTTTGATAGCTGATTTGTTTTTTACAGCCCTTGACCGCTTCTTCAAGCGTGAGTGTTATGTTGTATAATAAGTTAGCACCTTGGCGAGCTTGTTGCTGGGATCTGCCACCGCCAAACCCTCCAAATCCACCACCGCCAAAGGCTTGCCCAAAGATATCACCAAAGATATCATTAAAATCACCACCGCTAAAGCCGCCGCCAAAACCACCAGAGCCCATGCCTTGTTCATAAGCACTATGCCCCATGCGGTCATAGGTTGCGCGTTTTTCAGGATCGCTGAGCGTTTCATAGGCTTTGGACGCTTCTTTGAGCTTTTCTTCAGCTTCAGGATTGTCAGGGTTGCGATCAGGGTGGTATTTCATCGCAATTTTACGAAATGCTTTTTTAATCTCTTTTTCATCAGCCGTACGATCGACACCCAGAACGCTATAAAAGTCTTTACTCATGTCAAAATCCATAAAAAGTACAAAAATATGCCTCAATATGGAGTTAGTACCCCCATTTATCAAGCCATAAACTCAAAAAAAGTAATAAAATCAACGGTAATTTAGTAGGCATTTAACTGATGATGGCTAATACCTAAAACCAAGTGTTTCATGTGAAACACTTGGTTTTAGGTATCGCAAACTTTTGTGCCAAAAAGATGAATAAAACTTTCAGTTTGATCAGCTTGGTGCTGCTGGTCAAGCAAACTTAGTAAAGGTTTAAAAATTGGTAAATTTCATGGTTGGATAAATCACCTGTAAATTCTCTACCTTGGGCGTCAAAAACCGCTGGCGTACCCATGATGGCAAGTGGCATTACCTGTTTTTGGATGGCGGATAGTGGATTTGGGTTGTGTTGGCACTGGGCTTGGCTCTTTGGGATAATGCCTTTCATTGCAGCAGACAGCAGAGCAGCACGCTTGGCGTTGTCTGTTGTGCACCAAATATGATTCATAGGCAGTAGCGACTCATCATAAATGGGATAGCCGATAATTTTGATGGTAACGCCTTGAAGATTCAGCTCATCGATGCGTTCGTGTAGGATTTTACAATAAGGGCAATTGATATCACTTGCAACATAAAGTACTGATTTTTCACGAGTTTTTGAAGGATAAATGACCAAATCTTTATCAGACAATTCCCCTAAAATATGACGATTTTTAGCCGCTTCAAATACCAAGCCATATTCTGAAAATTGTGCATTTTTGATGCTGGCCATCGCACCATCCATCAGATAACGCCCATCACTGCTGATTAAAAAGGTGGTGTCGCCTTGTCCTGAGATACCCCACAACACGCCTTGGATACCAGTATGATAAAAAACAGCCTCTGTCATATCATGCATGGCACTCATATTTTTTAATAAGGCGGTACGGTGTTCTGGTGTGATGGGCGTACCGATGGGAAGAGCGGTCTGAGTGGCGGCATCGATGGGCGTGGCAGGGCTTGGGTTGGCACTGGGTTTACCTTGAATGATGTAATCTAAATCTTCACTGATCAGTAAATGATTGCCATCTGCCAAAGTAATTTGCCACAGTTTAGGCACAGCACTTTGGGTCACCTCAACGACAGGTGTGGCAAGCCCTGCACTGGCAAGCCGTGTCTGAATTTGCGTGGTGTGTGTCTCTGGGCTATTGGCTAAAGCAAGCGTGCTAAAAGATGACACAAATAGCATGATTGCAAATGTGCCACGAAAAATCATCTTCATCATCGTACAGACCAACTTAAAATTGATTAATTTCATCTGGCGTTAAAAAGCGGCATTCACCCATCTGAAGCCCTTCAAGTGAAATCGGACCAATGCTGGCACGGTGCAGCTTGATAACTTTATTACCAAAGTATGCCATCATGCGTTTGACTTGATGATATTTACCCTCGGTCAGTGTCAGCACAGCATGCGTCTCATCAATAAAAGACAAGACAGCTGGGCGGGTTTTTTCTGTTTCGCCTTCTAATAAAATGCCGTTAGCAATTTGTTTAATGGCATGTGCTTGGGCATCTTTATCCATCGCATCAGCAAGTGTTAGCTGGTACTGTTTGGGTTGGTGGCGTTTGGGGCTGGTCACACGATGCAACCACGCACCGTCATCTGATAATAACAGAGCACCTGTCGTATCAACATCCAACCGCCCTGCGATACGCAGATTGGCTACCTCAGGTACTGCAATTAAGTCGGTTACTATGGGGTATTCTTTGGGCTTTAGAGTGCATTCAAAACCATCAGGTTTATACAGCAAAATATACCGATTACCATCAGCAACCGATAGTGCTTCACCTGCCCAAAGTATCTCATCATTTGCCAAATCAACATGATGACTTGAGTCTTTGATGATGGTGCCATTGACAGTAATTTCACCAGCATGAAGAACTTTTTTGGCATCTTTGCGTGACAGTTCTGTGGCTTTGCTTAAAAATTTATCCAAACGCATATATGGTCTCATTCATTCAAATTATTTGAACTGTGTGGGTTTAATTTGCCTGATTTTAGCATATTTTGATTGATGTCTTTGTAGTTTTGATGTTGGCTAAGATTTCGCCAAATTGTACAAAAGGGCAAAATATGGGAAAATGGCGTATCATTGTACGGAAGATAGGTTGTGACTTACCAAACTTTAAGTAAGCCGTGTGAGGCAATATACGAAATCAAAAAAAGCGAATTTTTGGCTTTTGCTTATCCCATTAGTACGCGTGAGCAGGCAATGAGACATGTACAAGATTTGCGCGCTCGCTATATAGATGCCCGCCATCATTGTTATGGCTATATTATCGGAGATCCACACAATACTACCAGCGCAGGTTTTGATGATGATGGCGAACCCAATGGCACAGCGGGCAGGCCGATTTTAAGCGTCTTACAACATAAGGCAATTGGCAACTGTATTATCATTGTCGTGCGTTATTTTGGCGGTATTAAACTTGGTGCTGGTGGTCTGACCCGAGCCTATGCAACAGCCGCTCAGATGGCGGTAGATAAGATGGTATTAAAAGCATTTATCGCTTATCAGATTGTTAAGTTAAAAATAAGTTTTGCACATGAAGCACAAGTGCGTTATTTGATTCATCAAGTTGGTGGCCGTATTTTGAAGGTTGACTATGAAACAGATGTGCGTATGACGATTGAAGTTGAGCAAAAAGTTTTAGAGGCTTTTGTAGAAAGCTTGGGCGTTTATGCAATCGTTGAGCCAACTTAGATGAGTATAAACGCCAATCACAAAAAAACCACAAGCCAAAACTTGTGGTTTTTTTGTGCACAATCATTGCATATTTCCCTATGGTTATCCTTGTAACAGCCATGCTATCCTAGCGTTGGTACTTACCTGTACCATTATCCTTTGCTGTTGGGTATATTATGCTAAAATTTATTAGGTTAAAATAGTGGCAAATGTCATCAATGTTTGTAAGATATTGCTTACAAATGGGTATGGGCTTTCATCATTTAAAAACTTTATGATTTGGCAGAGTTTGGTATGGCTATTTTAATTAATTTTTATCAAAGCTGTGGACAATCGGCTTGATTTATCCATTCTCATCAGTGAAATGGGGTGAAAAATCTAACCAACTATTGCCTTTTGTGATGAATTCATGAATAATGAAAGCGTAAAGAAAATCAAAAATTGTTTTATACCAACGCTGGGAGTTACCATGCAAAATCTTGATACTTACAAACAAGACTTATTAGCACTCAAAAAAGAATATCAATCAAGAATTGATAAAATCAGCGATCATATCTCAAACCCCAAAGACCAGCTCCAGCAGCACTGGGATGATCAAGCGGTTGCTGCCAGCCGTGATGAAATGCGTAAGGCATTATTAATTGAGGCCGAGCAAGGGCTGGCACAGGTCAATGGTGCATTACGCCGTATTGAGCAAGGAGAATACGGCAGCTGTGTTGAATGTGGTGAACCGATTAACGAAAACCGCCTAAAAACTGTGCCTTATACGCCTTATTGTATTCATCATGCGTCTTAATGATGCGTCAGGGCGTCTCACCAAGCAAACTGTATTTACCTAAGATAAAAGATGCACCGTTGACAATTTTTGAGTATGTGTGCAAAAAATTTCATCATATCGGTACAGAAGTTTGGCAAAAGCGATTTAATGATGGGCTGGTCAAAGATCTTGATGGCAGGGTACTTGACTTAAATAGCCCCTATCAGCATGGTATGACAATCACTTACTATCGCCATCTTTGCGATGAGGTTGTTGTACCGTTTGAGCATCACATCATTTATGAAGATCAAACACTGCTGGTGGTGGATAAACCGCATTTTTTGATGGTATCACCAGCAGGTGACTATGTGCAACAAACACTACTAACACGCCTAAAACAAACCACAGGCAATCCCCATCTTTCACCCGCACATCGCTTGGATAAAGATACGGCTGGGCTGATGATTTTTACCAAGACTTGTGAATCACGCTGTGCTTATCAATCCCTATTTAACGACAGACAAATCAATAAAATTTATCACGCCATCGCACCGATGACTCAGGCACATCAATTCCCTTTGCAAGTCTTACTACCATTGGTGCGAGGCGAGCCATTTTACACCATGGCAGTGGGTGCAGGTGAGCCAAATACACATACCGATATTGATATCTTAGCGGTCAGTGAAGATGGCAAATTGGCAAAATATGAGCTAAAACCAACAACGGGCAAGCTGCATCAGCTCAGAGTGCACCTAAATTATTTGGGCATACCCATCGCCCACGATAGTTTTTATCCAAAAGTGATACATCGTGCTAAGGATGATTTTGATAAACCCTTACAGCTTTTGGCGAAGCACTTATCATTCATCGACCCTATTACCAACAAACCCATGGCATTTGAGTCTGGTTTTGAGCTGGATTTTTCTAAAGTTTGATAAGCTTTTGGACTTTGATGAAGAACATGCCTAACGCACTTGATTTGTAATACTACTGCAACAAATTCTGACTTTATGATAAAAAAGTGGTATAGTAGATTAGTTTTGTAAGTCTTGGCTTGCACTTGAATCGTTCATGAGATGCTTTTAAATGGAATTTGCTGACTGTCAAACAGCCAATCAAAGCACGATGAACGGATTTTGATCATTTAGGAGTGATTATGCGTGCAATTGTAGATGCTTATTTGCGTCTAGGTTTGGTGCCACTGATTGTGCTGGCACTGGTGATTGGGACGATAATTGGGGTGGTTGCCCCATCTTTTGGCTTAAGTTTGGGTATTTTGGGCTCAATTTTTGTGGGCGCGCTTAAGGCAGTTGCACCAATACTGGTGTTTGTGTTGGTATTGGCGGCGGTTTCAAATCAGCGTATCGGTACAGATAGCCGTATTAAACCGATCATTTTTCTTTATTTGGTGGGTACATTTTCGGCGGCATTGGTCGCTGTCGGCGCAAGTTTTATGTTTCCAACAGAACTGGTCTTAAATAATATCGAAAGCGTTGAGCAAGCTGCACCCCAAAGCTTGCGTGAAGTTTTAACCAATCTTTTGATGAATTTGGTTGCCAACCCTGTGGCATCATTGGCCAATGCCAATTATATGGGGATTTTGACTTGGGCGGTGCTGATTGGTCTTGCGCTTCGCCATGTCACAGAGACCACTTTGCGTGTGGTGTCAGATTTGGGTATGGCGGTAACCAGTGTGGTTAAATGGATTATTGCATTGGCACCTTTTGGGATTTTGGGTCTGGTGGCGTCAACTGTGGCAGAAACTGGTATTCAGGCGTTGGTGGGCTATGTGCGATTATTAGCGGTTCTGATTGGCTCGATGCTGTTCATTGCTTTGGTGATGAACCCCATCATCGTTGCGGTGATGACACGCAAAAATCCTTATCCTTTAGTATTCACCTGCTTGCGTGAATCTGGCGTGACGGCATTTTTTACACGCTCATCAGCGGCGAATATCCCTGTAAATATGAACCTTGCACGCAAATTGGGTCTAAGCGAAGATACTTATTCGGTAAGTATTCCTTTGGGTTCGGCGATTAATATGGCGGGTGCTGCGATTACCATTAATATTTTAACCTTAGCGGCAGCACATACTTTAGGGATTGAGGTTAGCTTTGGTGCAGCGGTACTGTTGGCGATTGTCGGCAGTTTGTCAGCTTGTGGCGCTTCTGGCGTGGCGGGCGGATCGCTTCTATTGATTCCTTTGGCGTGTAATTTATTTAACATTCCAAACGATATTGCCATGCAAGTGGTTGCTATCGGCTTTATCATCGGCGTGGTGCAAGACTCTGCCGAAACGGCGCTTAATTCATCTACTGATGTGCTATTTACAGCAGCTGCAGATCCAAAATACGCCCATTATGGCTAATGATATCAATACTTAAAATACCTTGCTGATGCAAGGTATTTTTTTGCTTGTTATTAATTTTGCTCATTATTAATTTGCTTGTTGTTAAGTAGTGTCATGCACAGTTTACGCCAAATCCATCAGTTCACGATCCCAAACTTGCCAGCAGTCATCATCTTTGGCATGTTTTTCCTCAAATATCAGCTCAATCTTACTGTAATCTTTGGCGGTGGTATCTGTGATATTGATGCTCTCGGGGGTAATATTGATTAAAAGCCAGCCTTCTAAAGTATGCACGACCCCCTTGATGCGTAAATAATTCGGACGAGACAACAGCCACTTTTGTAGATGATAGCTATCAAATTGCCATGTGCTAGGCAGTCGCCACCCACCCACTTGGTGTGCTGCTCGTCGCTCATGATACCGATAAGGTAAATCATTTGACTCCTTGACAGCTTTGTCGGTGGCTTGAGTTATCATTGAATTTGACGCTGTCAAACAAATACGCCAAGTCGTCTTTTGAGTGTTATGTGGTGTGGTTAATAATATCCCAGCAATCTTTTGGTTTAAAGGCGGTTCATCGATGATGACAACATGCTCATTGATGCTTTTGATCCATGCTCTTAAAGTCTGCCGTTCATGATCTGTGAGCGTATCGTGGCGATTAATGGTGACAATATCAGCGTGACGCACATGGGCAATATAGCCATCATGCGTGCGATATTTTTCTTGTTGCCACTGAGGTACGCTGAGTACACAGATGACGGCATTGAGCGTAAGCGTGGTTTGCCAGTGTGGTTCAGACAGCTGATCTAATAGCTCATCGGGGTGTGCAAGCCCTGTCGGCTCAATAATTAGACGATCAGGATGATGCTCATTAATGAGCCTGATAAGTGCAACTTGCAAGGGCAGTTGACCTGTGCAACAGATACAGCCGCCATTAACTTCCTTGATAGCGATGTCATCATCGGTCACAAGCGCACCATCTATGCCAATTTTACCAAATTCATTCAGCAGTAGTGCCCATCTTTGGTGGGATTTATGAGAAATTAGGGCGTTGATGAGCGTGGTTTTGCCAGCACCCAGAAAGCCTGTAACCAGTGTGGTTGGAATTTGATGAATTGGTATCATGATTATTTGACTTATCCATGAAATAAAAATGGGACGAAACTGTCCCATTATGGCATATGTGCGATCAGCCTTCAGCGCCATCTGGCACAAATACATAGCCCACACCCCAAACCGTCTGGATATAGCGAGCTTGAGAAGGATTGTCTTCGATCAATCTGCGTAGGCGAGACACCTGAACATCAATAGAACGCTCCATCGCACCCCACTCACGACCACGCGCAAGATTCATGAGTTTATCACGAGTCAAAGGCTCTCTTGGGTGCTGAACCAAAGCTTTTAACACACTAAACTCACCAGTCGTTAAGGTAACGACATTACCATCTCGTTTGAGAGTGCGTGTGGATAAATCCAGTGTCCAAGGTCCAAACTCCACTACTTCTACTTGTTGGCTTGGGGCGCCTGGCAGCTCTCTATTTTGGCGACGCAAGACCGCTTTGATACGCGCAAGCAACTCTTTTGGGTTAAAAGGTTTTGGTAAATAGTCATCAGCACCTGCTTCAAGTCCTGCGATACGATCCGCATCAGAGCCTTTGGCGGTGAGCATGATGATGGGAATGCTTGAATTTTCTGCACGCAGACGCTTACAAATTGCGATACCATCTTCGTCAGGGAGCATTAAATCTAAAACGATCAAAGAAAACATCTCACGCGCGATGAGCTTATCCATCTGCTTACCATCATGTGCAACACGCACCACATAACCATCATCTTCCAAAAAGCGTTGCAACAGCGTTCGTAGCCGAGCATCGTCATCTACCACCAAAATGCGGTGCGTCATCGTATCTAATATTTCTGTCATATCATCTTCCTTATCATCATATACCGACTTATCAAGTCGGCTAATAGTCTTAGTGTACAATATTGCACAGTAAAATGTCACTAGTTTTATGTTAATTTTCTTTGAGATTTGGTCAAAACTGCCTGAAAGTTTTGATGGTATTTTAAAGGATATTTTAAAGGCGATTGGTAGGCTTTGGTGTTTTGAGTGAAAGTTGGTATAATAGGTAAACATTTCCTGCCAATCGGCGTAATTAAAAGAATCCTTATGACCAACACAACGACTGATACCGATATTCAAATCGACCATCAAGCCATTTATGCCAAACTTGCGGCAACGCATGCCATCAAAAGCACTCAGGTTGAAGCATTTGCTAGACTTTATGATGAAGGGGCAAGCGTTCCTTTTATTGCTCGCTATCGCAAAGAGCAGACGGGTGGCCTAGATGATGAGATTTTGCGTGAACTTGAAAAATCGCTCATCACTGAGCGAGATTTGGCAGCACGCCGTCAAAAAATCCTAGGGTTGTTGGCCGCTCAAAATATCATGACTGATGAGCTTGCTGAGCGGGTGAATGCTGCCTCAACCAAGCTTGAGCTTGAAGAGATTTATCAGCCTTATCGCCCACGCCGTCGCTCTGTGGCTGCACGCGCAAAATTGGCAGGACTTGAACCAATTGCACATGCTATTTTGGCAGGTCAAAGCCCAGAAAAAGCACTTGAGGGCTATGTACCACCTGAGACGCTGACCGATGATAAAGGCGAAACTTTTGAGGCTGATTTTGGCGATTTTGATAAACAAATTGTCGGCATTCAGGCGATTATTTTGGATGAATGGGCGACAGCATTGGACTTATTGGACAAGGTACGCACTGGATTTAATGCTACGGCAAGCATTCGCTCTGAATTAATCGGTGAAGAAAAGCGTGAAGCGGGCGAAAAATTCAAAGACTATTTTGAACATACCGAACCATTTGCTAAGCTATCAAATCACCGTTTGCTTGCTATGCTGCGTGGGCGTCAACAAAATGTATTGGTGCTACATGTTGATGGTGAAGATGAACCATTTATTGAGATGATCATGCGTCATTTTGAGATTGACCCAAAAGCTGCCAATGGTGAATTTTTGACCGAGACCGCCAAAAAACTTTGGCTGGTTAAATGGCGTTCACAGATTGAGCATCGACTGCTGACCGAGCGTCGCTTGGCAGCAGAGGCGGATGCCATCGCTGTTTTTGCAGAGAATCTCAAGCATCTACTTATGGTCGCTCCAACGGGTCGTAAGGCGATTTTGGGGGTGGATCCGGGCTATAGTCATGGCGTCAAGATGGCGGTGATTGATGGCATGGGTGAGGTGTTGGCAACTGATACGGTCTATCCTTTTAAGCCGCACCATAAACTGGCCGAAGCCAAAGATCGCATTGAGACGCTGATTAAGACGCATCAGGTTGAATTGGTCGCTATTGGTAATGGTACTGCCAGCCGAGAAAGTGAAGAGCTGGTTAAATCAATCATTCGTGAAGCCTCTTTGTCTGCTAAGGCAGTGGTGGTCTCAGAGGCGGGCGCATCGGTTTATTCAGCCAGCGAAATTGCCTCCCAAGAGTTGCCTGATTTGGATGTATCGGTGCGTGGTGCTGTATCGATTGCCCGCCGCTTACAAGATCCGTTATCAGAATTGGTCAAGGTTGAGCCAAAAGCGATCGGCGTCGGTCAGTATCAGCACGATGTCAATCAAACTGAGCTTGAAAGCAGTTTAGACAAGGTAACCGAAGACTGTGTCAATGCGGTGGGGGTAGATGTTAATACCGCAAGCCCTGCAATTTTAGCTCATATCTCAGGGCTTAATAAAAATGTTGCCCAACAAATTGTTGAGTATCGTCGTGCACATGGTGCTTTTACTAACCGTGAAGAGCTAAAAAATGTACCACGCTTGGGCGTCAAAACTTTTGAGCAAGCGGCAGGGTTTTTGCGTATCAAAGAGGGTGATGAACCATTGGACGCTACTGGTATCCACCCTGAAAGCTATGGATTGGTATATGAAATTTTAACTCAGCATGGCAAATCACTAGATGAGGTGTTGGGCAATGAGAGCTTGACCAAAGCGCTTAATGACAGCTCGGATAATTTTAGCCAATTGGCAACAGTTTTAAATGAGCTTGCCAAACCTGCACATGACCCTCGTGGAGAGTTTCGCACTGCCAAGTTTCGTGATGATGTTAATGAAATCAAAGACTTAAAAGTAGGCATGACCTTAGAAGGTGTCGTGACCAATGTGACCGCCTTTGGCTGTTTTGTCGATGTTGGCGTGCATCAAGATGGCTTGGTGCATATCTCAGAGCTGTCAGATGGTTTTGTGACCAATCCCGCTGATGTTGTTAAGCCTCAAGATATTGTTACAGTTCGGGTTATTTCGGTGGATGAAGTGCGTGGGCGTATTGGCTTTAGTATGAAATCTGAAAAATCTGCTCAAGATGAGAGTAAGGCAAGCCATAATAAAGCCAAGGTTACCAAGCCAGCAGTGGATAAAACCAAGCGAAAGTTTGATGGTAAACCAAAAAAATCACGCCACCAAGCGACCAAACCTGCCCAACAAAAAAGTATGGGTAGTTTTGGTGCATTGCTTAAACAAGCTGGGATTGGCAAATAATTTTTATCACTCACTCTTAGCCTTTTATTGTCGTTGAAACTTATTTGATAAACCGCTCTTAGGGGCGGTTTATTATTAAGGGTAAGGTTACAAGTGGTATTAAAAACGATTTGTTTAATCAGTGGTTTGTTAGAATAAAAATAAAGCCCTTCAAGATTGGCTGAAGGGCTTTATTGATAGCAGCGTGATTATTTACGATTGTCAAGCTCAACAAACTCACGATGCGTCTCGCCAGTGTAACGCTGGCGTGGGCGACCGATTTTAAAAGACTCTGAGTGCATTTCTGTCCAGTGAGCAATCCAGCCAGCAGTACGCGCCAAGGCAAAGATTACGGTAAACATTGAAGTTGGGATACCGATGGCTTTTAGAATGATGCCAGAGTAGAAGTCAACATTTGGATACAGTTTACGCTCAACAAAGTATGGATCTTCTAGGGCGATTTTTTCAAGTTTCATCGCAAGCTCTAGTTTAGGATCATTGATACCCAAAGCACCCAAAACTTCATCACATGTCTCTTTCATGACTTTGGCGCGTGGATCAAAGTTGCGATAGACACGATGACCAAAGCCCATTAATTTGACTTCTTTACGCTTAACTTTTTCCATGAACTCTTCGACATGCTCAACAGAACCGATTTCATCAAGCATCTCAAGAACAGCTTCGTTAGCACCGCCATGCGATGGCCCCCAAAGTGCTACGATGCCCGCTGCGATACATGCGTATGGATTGGCACCTGTTGAGCCAGCCAAACGCACAGTAGAGGTGGATGCGTTTTGTTCGTGGTCAGCATGCAAGGTAAAGATTTTATCCATCGCTTTGACAAGTACAGGATTGACTTTATAATCTGGTTCGCCTGGTGTGGCAAACATCATATACAAGAAGTTTTCAGCATAGCTAAAATCTTTGCGTGGATACATAAACGGCTCGCCGATTGAGTATTTATAGCTCATTGCAGCAAGGGTTGGTACTTTTGCAATCAAATCAACGGCAGTATTGTCACGATGCTGAGCATCGGAGATATCCAAATGGTTGTGATAGAACGCTGACAGTGCACCCACCACGCCAACCATGATTGCCATTGGGTGAGCATCACGGCGGAAACCTTCAAAGAATTTACGCAACTGATCGTGTACAGACATATGATCAGAGATGCGTTGATAAAATGCTTGTTTTTGTTCGGCATTGGGCAAATCGCCGTATAATAACGCATAACAAACTTCTAAATAATCAGCCTTGGAGGCTAAGTCGTCAATGGCATAGCCACGATGTAAAAGCTCGCCTTTTTCACCATCAATAAAAGTGATGGCAGATTCTACTGGTGCAGTCGCCATAAAGCCAGGATCATAAGTCCATAAACCTGCTTTGGCAACAGCACTAATGTCCAGCACTGGACGACCCAAAGTGCTCTCCAGCACGGGCATTTCGTATTCGGTACCGTCAACGGTAAGAGTAACTTTCTTTGACATAATTGACCTCATCTATGGTTAAAATCATCTGAAAACCTTGCATTGTATATGACAACAGTCACCATACTTCCTTGTGGGTGCTAGCACCATATAAGATGCAAATACAATCAGATGAATAATTTCACACAAATTGGCTAAGCCATTAGCCCAAATCGTGTGGCATCCTTGTTTTGTTATATATTCATATCTGCGTGTCGGCACGCTCAATAGTGAACCTTTTGGATAATACAAAAACTTTGACAAAGTTACAAGACTTTTTCGTATCAAGAACAAAATTAGTGAACATTCACCCACTGGCTCAACTTTGATTTTAGGGGCAATTTGCTTACTTGGCAAGCAATTTTCAAAGCCTGACACTGTTTGTAACAAATAATTCACGCATTTGTGAGGTATTTTTTGGAAAAATTTCGGAAATTTTGCACAAAGTTTGGGATTTTGTTTGTAATTATTGAGTAAGCGTTTTATAATTTAGGTTATTTATGTTCGCATTTTTCTAAACGATAATCAATCGTAGTTATCAGAAAATTAAGCTTCTACCAATCAATTTTAATGATAAGTCGTTGTTGATAAGTACACATTGACTCTATGATAAGACCATGAAATTTTGATGGTTTGGTGATTGGCTATCGTGATAAGATTGTGCATTTTTTTGTGGTGCTCGCTGAAAGCTCATGACCTGTGATGAGTTGTGAGAATTAATTGGGCGGTATTTTTTTGCGTATTTACCTATGTATCTACTGCCCGATTGACAAGCCAGCCAGCTACTCCTTGCCATTTTTCGGCGTAAATTAGATAAGGATGCCCGCTGTGAAAAGCAACCGACCGATTAACCTACCATTAAGCCAAGTCATCGCTGTGAACTCAAAATCACCGATTGCTATGGCTTCTATTTTACACCGTGTGTCAGGCATTGTGCTGTTTTTGCTTGTGCCTGTCATGTTGTGTATTCTTCAAACTTCATTATCATCAGCTGAAAATTTTTCTGCTGTATTTAACAATATCGCCCTGCGTTTTGTGGCGTGGATTTTTGTGGCGGCAACCGCTTATCATTTTGTTATGGGTATCAAGCATTTATTGGCTGATCTTGGCATGAATGAAGAGCTTAAATCTGGGCGTACTGCTGCGGTGATTAGTTTTGTAATCGCGGCTGTGCTGATTGTCGCATCGTTTGTATGGGTGATGTTCTAATGAGAAATAATTCTGGTATTAAAAGTGCGACTGGCTTGACAGGTTCAGGTTCACGAGATTGGATTTTACAGCGTATTAGTGCGGTCGTCTTAGCAGTTTATAGCGTTGTTATGGTGGGTTTTTTCCTATTCTCTGATGTGAATTTTGAAAGCTGGCAAGGCTTTATGCTAAGCCTGCCAATGAAGCTATTTAGCTTGGTGGCGATTTTATCATTGGTATTTCATGCATGGGTGGGTATGTGGACGGTTTTGACGGATTATGTCAAATCATCAGGTCTGCGTTTGGTCATCCAATCTTTGGTCATTATCGCTGTTTTGGTCTATCTGTTTTGGGGTGTAATGATTTTTTGGTAATTAACCAAAGCTTCAACATACGAATACCAAATGCAATATGCAATCATTAGGAATTAACATGGCAACAAACCAAGATAACACAATTAATAATATCCCAACGCTAAACTTTGATGCCGTCATCGTTGGCGGTGGCGGTTCAGGCATGCGTGCATCATTGCAACTCGTCAATGGTGGTATGAAAGTCGCTGTCATTACCAAAGTTTTTCCCACTCGCTCGCATACTGTTGCCGCCCAAGGTGGTATCGGTGCGTCTTTGGGTAATATGAGTCCTGACAACTGGCATTTTCATTTTTATGATACCGTCAAAGGCTCTGACTGGCTAGGCGACCAAGACGCCATTGAATATATGTGCCGTGAAGCACCTAAGGTCGTTTATGAGCTAGAACACATGGGTATGCCTTTTGACCGTAACGCAGATGGTACGATTTATCAGCGTCCATTTGGTGGTCACAGCTCAAATTATGGCGAAAAACCTGTGCCTCGTGCGTGTGCCGCCGCCGACCGTACAGGACATGCGCTTTTGCATACCTTATACCAAAAAAATCTTGAAAAAGGTACACAGTTTTTTGTGGAGTGGATTGCACTTGACCTGATCAAAGATGATGAAGGTAATATTAATGGCGTGATCGCTCTAGACCAAGAAACAGGTAATATTTCGGTTTTTCAAGCCAATACCACAGTATTAGCAACAGGTGGTGCAGGTCGTATCTTTAAAGCATCAACCAATGCCTATATTAATACAGGTGATGGCTTGGGCATGGCGGTGCGTGCTGGCATTCCTTTGCAGGACATGGAATTTTGGCAGTTTCACCCAACAGGCGTGGCAGGTGCGGGCGTTCTATTGACCGAAGGCTGTCGTGGTGAGGGTGCAATTTTACGCAATAAGCATGGCGAAGCATTCATGGAGCGTTATGCCCCAACCCTAAAAGACTTGGCCCCTCGTGATTTCGTCTCTCGCTCAATGGACCAAGAGATTAAAGAGGGTCGTGGTTGTGGTCCCAATGGCGATTATATCGTCATGGACATGACGCACTTAGGTGCGGCTACGCTGATGAAGCGCTTGCCGTCAGTGTTTGAGATTAGCAAAAACTTTGGTAATGTGGATATTACCAAAGAACCTGTGCCTGTTGTGCCTACCATTCACTATATGATGGGCGGTATTCCAACCAACATTCACGGCCAAGTTACTGTACCAAACCTAGAAGGTCCTGTTGATGAGCAGGGTCTATATACCGAAGGTCGCGTTGTTAAAGGTCTTTATGCCATTGGTGAGTGTGCTTGTGTATCTGTTCATGGTGCCAACCGCTTAGGTACAAACTCATTGCTTGATTTGGTGGTGTTTGGTCGTGCAGCAGGTCAGCATATCATTGATGAATTTAACCAAACGGGGCGTAATTATAAGCCGCTTAATCCACGAGTGCTAGATTTTACCCAGTCTCGTCTTGATAAGCTACAAAACTCTACCGAAGGCTACAATGCCCAAGAGGTTGCTGATGAGATTCGTAATACCATGCAGTCTCATGCTGGTGTGTTTCGTACTCAGGCACTGATGGATGAAGGCGTACAAAAAATCATGGCACTTGCCCCAAAAGTTGAGCAAATCCATTTGGCAGATAAATCAGCTGTCTTTAATACTGCCCGTATTGAGGCACTTGAGGTAGCAAACTTATATGAAGTTGCAAAAGCAACGATGATTTCTGCGTCACTGCGTCATGAGTGTCGTGGTGCACATATGGTGGTTGATTATGAGCATCCAGCAGATTATGAGCCAGCACCACTTGGCCGTAATGATAGCGAATGGATGAAACACACACTTTGGTATTCAGAGGGTAATAAAGTTGTGTATAAGCCAGTTCGTAAGCAGCCATTGACGGTTGATTATTGTGTGCCGCGTGTTCGGACTTTCTAATCACCCTAAGCCAAATATCGGAGGGTTGGCGTGATGCCAATCCTATCCAAATCATTACTGGAGAAAAATCATGAGTCGAGGCACCCGTATCGTAGAGATTTATCGCTATGACCCAGACAAAGATAATGCCCCTTATATGCAGTCATATACCGTTGAATTACTAGATTCAGATCGTATGTTGCTTGATGTTTTACTTCGCCTAAAGCGTGAAGATGAAACCTTAACTTTCCGCCGCTCGTGCCGTGAGGGCATTTGTGGCTCTGATGGTATGAATATCAATGGCAAAAATGGTTTGGCATGCTTGATTAATATGAATACTTTGCCAAACAAAATCACCATCCGACCTTTACCGGGGTTGCCTGTGATTAAAGATTTGGTTGTGGATATGAACCAATTTTATGAGCAGTATGAAAAAGTTCATCCATATTTAATTAATAACCAGCCTGCACCACCCAAAGAGCGATTACAATCACCAGAAGAGCGTGAAAAAATGAACGGTCTTTATGAATGTATTCTTTGTGCGTGCTGCTCAACGGCTTGCCCATCATTTTGGTGGAATCCTGATAAATTCTTAGGTCCATCTGCATTATTAAATGGCTATCGCTTTATTATTGATAGTCGTGATACAGATACTCAAGCACGCCTAGCTCGCTTAGATGACCCATTTAGCTTATTCCGTTGCCGTGGTATCATGAACTGTGTCAGCGTTTGCCCCAAAGGGTTAAACCCAACCAAAGCCATCGGCCATATTCGTAACATGCTTTTAGATCAAGCAGGCTAATAAAATTTTAAGCATATTTTAAATCTAAAAAGCTGCATCGCTGGGTGCGGCTTTTTATATTGGTATCACTAAGATCGCCATATCAGGGCATGTGTATCTTTGATAGGATTTTAATAAGATAGTATTTTGATAAAATGAAATAAATCTTAATAATGTTATCCATTGCTGCATATAACACCAAAAATCAGCCCTGGTGATTGTAAGTTTATACTAAGCCAAAAGTATCTGCACTTTTTTGGCTTTACGAGGATAATTGTGTTTTAGGGCAATTATCACCCTTGTTATCTTTATCCAAATGGCGTACACTATGCATACCTATGTGTCAGTTTTGATACAGATTGACAGCCATGGTTGTCAAGAGCATGGCACATCAACTTTTTTAATAAAATGGCGAAAAACGAATGACAAACAGTAGTAAAGATACGGTGGCTTTTGCAAACACCGAATTGGCAGCAGACAGTGCAGCCTATGTCGAAGCACTGTATGAACAATATATGGCAGATAGCCAAAGTGTGAGCAAAGAGTGGCAAGATTATTTTGCCAATTATCGTCAAGATGATGATGCACCACACAATGCAATCAAAGAGCAGTTTTTATTGTTGGCACGCAACCAATCAGGATTGACCGCAAAATCAAGCGACTCATCTGTCGAGCATCATCCCAAACAAATGGCGGTGCAGGCATTAATTTCTGCCTATCGTCGCCGTGGTCATCGCAAGGCAAATCTTGATCCATTGGGGCTGCATCCACGTCCAGAGGTTGAGGATTTGACTTTGGCATTTCATGGATTGACGGAGTCAGATTTAGACACCACATTCCCAACCAATGATTTGGCGATTGGTAAATCAGAAGCCAAATTGCGTGAAATTATCGAAATCTTAGAGCGTGTGTATTGCCAAAGCATTGGTTATGAATATATGCATGTTTTTCAAGCGGCTGAAAAGCGTTGGATCGAAGATTATATCGAGTCAAATCACGGTCATATCAAATTTGACAAAGATAAAAAATTGGAAATTCTAGAGCGTCTAACAGCGGCTGAAGGTTTGGAAAAATACTTAGCTCGTAAATATACAGGTGTTAAGCGTTTTGGTCTAGAAGGTGGCGAAAGCTTCATTCCTGCAGTGCATGAGATGGTACAACGCGCAGGTACTCATGGCTCAAAAGAGGTTGTCATTGGTATGGCACACCGTGGCCGTTTAAATCTTTTGGTCAATATTTTGGGCAAAAAACCAAGCGATTTGTTTGATGAGTTTGATGGTAAAGTACAGCCTGTTAATGGCTCAGGGGATGTAAAATATCACAATGGTTTTTCATCTAATGTCATGACACCAGGCGGTGAGATGCACTTGGCATTGGCATTTAACCCATCACACCTTGAGATTGTCTCTCCTGTACTTCAAGGTTCGGTAAGAGCACGCCAAGCACGCCGTTCTGAAAAATATGGCTTACAAATTGATAACAGTACGGTTTTGCCTTTGGTGGTGCATGGAGATGCCGCACTGGCAGGTCAGGGTGTTAACCAAGAGACTTTCCAAATGTCTCAAACACGCGCCTATAAGACTGGCGGTACGGTTCATATTGTCATCAATAACCAAGTTGGCTTTACCACTTCTCGTATTGAAGACGCACGCTCGACAGAGTATTGTACCGATGTTGCCAAAATGGTTCATACGCCGATTTTGCATGTCAATGGCGATGACCCTGAAGCGGTCGTATTTGCCTCTCAATTGGCCGTGGATTACCGCCGTGAATTTGGCAAAGATGTTATGCTAGATATTTTCTGTTATCGCCGTAATGGTCATAACGAATCTGATGAGCCATCTGCGACACAGCCTTTGATGTATGCTGTCATCAAAAAACTACCAACCACGCGCGCCCAATATGTTGAGCAATTGGTTCAAGAGGGTATCATCACTCATGAGCAGGGTGCCAAGCTTGAAGATGACTATCGTGAACTATTAGATCGTGGTGAGTTTGTTGCAGGCGGTTTGGTTAGCGAGCCAAATACCGAACTGTTCGTTGATTGGAAGCCTTATTTGGGTCACGATTTGGAAGACGACTGGGAAACGGGTGTAGATATCGAAAAGCTCAAATCCTATGGTCGTGCAATGGCAAAAATCCCTGAAGGGTTTGCCCTGCAGCGTCAAGTCGCAAAAGTCGTCGAGCAGCGTTTGGCGATGCAAACTGGTGAAGAGCCTCTTAACTGGGGTGCTGCTGAGACTTTGGCATATGCCAGCCTTGCTGCTGAAGGTTCATTAGTGCGTATTACAGGCGAGGATGTCGGTCGTGGCACATTCTCACATCGTCATTCAGAGCTATATAATATGAATGATGGCAGTATGTATATCCCTCTGCAGCATATCACCAAAGACCAAGCACGCTTTGCCACTTATAATTCACTGCTATCAGAAGAGGCGGTATTGGCTTTTGAATATGGCTATGCCACCACAGTGCCGAACGCATTGATTATTTGGGAAGCACAGTTTGGCGACTTTGTGAACGGTGCACAGGTGGTGATCGATCAGTTTATTTCATCTGGCGAAACCAAATGGCAGCGTGTTTGTGGTTTGACGATGCTGTTACCTCATGGTTTTGAGGGTCAAGGTCCTGAACATTCATCAGCGCGTCTGGAGCGTTTCTTGCAGCTGTGTGCTGAGGATAACATGCAGGTCATTACGCCAACAACGCCAGCACAGATTTTCCATGCTTTACGCCGTCAGGTAGTACGCCCAATCCGCAAGCCATTGATTGTGATGTCGCCTAAGAGCTTGCTTAGACATCCGCTTGCAACCTCTAATTTAGAAGAATTGGCATCGGGCAAATTTGAAACTGTCTTGTCTGAAATTGATCCAATCAATCATGAGCAGGTGACACGCTTGGTACTTTGTGGCGGTAAAGTGTATTATGATTTGCTTGATCAGCGTCGCAAACTGGGTCAAGAGCATATCGCCATTGTTCGTATTGAGCAGCTGTATCCGTTGCCTGAAGAACGCATCTTGGCAGAAATTGACAAGTATCCAAACCTAGAAGAAATCATGTGGGCACAAGAAGAGCCACTGAATCAAGGTGCTTGGTATTACTTGGCGCCTGAGCTATTCCGCATGGTAGTACCTGCACCGACGAAGGCAAAAATCATTACGCCTTCGGCGCGTCCTGCCGCCGCTGCACCTGCGACAGGCTCACCAAAACTGCACACCGAACAACAAAAAGCTTTGATTGCCAAAGCCTTGGGTGTGACAGTGGAAGCCTTGAAGTAACATTCATTAGCCAAAGTGCTGTGTGCGTTTTGGCTAATAATATTTAGTATTTAGTATTTAAAATAACATATTTTTGATTTATAAACTTGAAGGAGTTTATTATGGCTGAAATTAAAGCCCCTGTATTTCCAGAATCAGTACAAGATGGTACGATCGTTGAATGGCATGTTGCTGAAGGTGAAGCCGTTAGCCGTGACCAACTTTTGGCCGAAGTTGAAACCGATAAAGTAGTTTTGGAGATTGTTGCACCTGATAATGGTGTGATTACCAGTATCGTTAAGAATGTGGATGATACCGTATTATCGGCAGAAGTAGTTGCAATTTTTGAGGCAGGTGCATCAGCAGGTGAAGCGTCATCAAAAGATGGCGAGCTGTCAAAAGACGAAGCTGATAAAGGCACGACCATTGATCCAGCATCGGTTGCAGCCCCCGTACAACCAAAAGATGAATCAACAATATCAGAAGCTGAATATAAAGATCAAAGCCCAGCAGTCAGAAAAGCTGCCAAAGAAACTGGCGTGAACCCTGCTGATGTTCAAGGATCAGGGCGTGGCGGTCGGGTGACCAAATCTGATATGATTAACCCAACCCTAAAAGGTGATAACGGTCAAGTGATTGCCACCGCCGTTGGTCAGCGTATCGAAAAGCGTGAGCCGATGACTCGTCTGCGTAAGCGTATCGCTGAACGACTACTGTCAGCCACTCAAGAAACTGCGATGTTGACGACATTTAATGAAGTTAATATGAAGCCGTTGATGGATTTGCGTGCCAAATACAAAGATCGTTTTGAGAAGCGTCATGGCGTTAAACTTGGCTTTATGTCATTATTTGTTAAGGCTGCTACCGAAGCCTTGAAGCGTTTCCCAGCAGTGAATGCATCGATTGATGGTAGCGATATCATTTATCATGGTTATTATGATGTGGGTGTAGCGGTATCAAGCGATCGTGGCTTGGTTGTGCCAGTGCTGCGTGATACTGATCGCATGAGTATGGCAGATGTTGAGGCGGGCATTCGTGATTATGCAACTAAGGCGCGTGATGGCAAACTGAGCATTGAGGAGATGACTGGCGGTACATTTACCATTACCAATGGCGGTGTGTTTGGTTCATTGTTATCAACACCAATCATCAACCCACCACAAACTGCAATTTTGGGTATGCATGCAATCAATGAGCGTCCAATGGCAGTGAATGGCGAAGTTGTTATCCTACCGATGATGTATCTTGCATTATCTTATGATCACCGTTTGATTGATGGTAAAGAAGCGGTTCAATTCCTAGTGACAATTAAGGAATTGATTGAAGATCCATCAATGCTACTACTTGACCTATAAGGTTTGACAGATGGTTTTTGCAAAGGATTGTTGGAGGCGTTCTGACAATTCTTTGTGTGTTTTTAACATTGAGAAAAAAGAGAATATGATGAAAAATTCTTATGATTTGGTTGTAATTGGTGGCGGTCCTGGTGGCTATGAAGCAGCGATTCGTGGGGCACAGCTGGGCTTTAGTGTTGCTTGTATCGAAAAGCGTGTGCATAAAGGTGAACCTGCATTGGGTGGTACTTGCTTAAATGTTGGCTGTATTCCTTCAAAGGCATTACTGGACAGCTCACACCGCTTTGAGGCGACCAAGCATGAATTGACTGACCACGGTATCACAACAGGCGATGTTAATATTGATATTGCCAAGATGCTTGAGCGTAAAGACAGTATCGTCAAGGGACTAACCCAAGGCGTGGCAGGTCTTTTGAAGGGTAATGGCGTTGACTGGCTACAAGGTTGGGGTACATTGGTTGATGGTAAAGGTGCTGAAAAACAAGTAAAATTTACACCGCTCGAGGGCGATGAAAGCACCATTACTGCCAAATATGTCATTCTAGCGGCAGGCTCTGTCCCAATTGAGATTCCTGTGGCAAAAACTGATGGCGAGTATATCGTTGACTCAACAGGTGCGTTGGAATTTGCTGAGGTTCCGAAGCGTTTGGGCGTGATCGGTGCTGGCGTCATTGGGCTTGAGCTTGGCTCGGTTTGGCGTCGTTTGGGTGCGGAGGTTGTGGTTTATGAAGCCATGCCAGAATTTTTGGCAGTCGCTGACAAAGATATCTCAAAAGAAGCAGCGAAGCTACTTAAAAAACAAGGTCTTGATATCCGTGTTGACACCAAAGTAACGGGTGCTGAGGTGAAAGATGGTCAAGTGATCGTAACCACTGATGTTAAAGGTGAAACTCAAACAGATACTTTTGATAAGCTCATTGTGTGCGTAGGTCGTCGTGCTTATAGTGAAAAGCTGTTGGCGGAAAATTGTGGCATTGAGCTAACTGAGCGTGGCTTGGTAGCGGTTGATGACCAATGTAAAACCAACCTAGATGGTGTTTATGCTATCGGTGATTTGGTTCGTGGTCCGATGCTTGCCCATAAAGCGATGGAAGAGGGCATGATGGCTGTTGAACGCATTCATGGCGAAAAAGCCCAAGTCAACTACGATACGATCATCAGTGTGATTTATACTCACCCAGAGATTGCATGGGTAGGTCTGTCTGAGCAAGCTGCCATCGAACAAGGTTATGAAGTGAAAACAGGCTCATTTAGCTTATCTGCCAATGGCCGTGCATTGGCACAAGGTGAGGGCGTTGGCTTGATTAAAGTGGTGGCTGATGCTAAAACTGACCGTTTGCTGGGCATGCATGCTGTATCAGTTGGTGCAGGTGATATTGTCCACCAAGGCATGATTGCCATGGAATTTGTTTCTAGTATCGAAGATCTACAGCTGATGACCTTTGCTCATCCGACTGTTTCTGAGGCGGTACATGAAGCTGCTTTATCGGCAGATGGTCGAGCGATTCACGCCATTCAACGCAAAAAGCGTAAGTAATTTTATCAATCACTGGCTTTAATGATTGGACAAACACCCCAAAATATTTTGGGGTGTTTTTTTACCTATTCCTTGGGCATCATTTTCATTAGATATAATAGATATGTTCCTCCGATGACTGAAGTAATGATGCCTGCTGGGATTTCGTATGGAAAAATGACATAGCGTCCAATCCAATCTGCGATAAGCATCAATCCTGCTCCTAACATTGCTGACAATGCCAGCTGTTGAGATAAGCGTACCGCTCCAAGCGTCATTGCCAAATGCGGTGTCATCAGTCCAATAAAGCTTAAAGGGCCGACAACAAGGGTCGAGATGGTACTAAGTAATGCAACAAGGATTAAGGTGATGATTTTGGTGAGTTTAATTGATACGCCTAAATGACGAGCCATGGTCTCATTTAGGCTCATTATTTGCAGTGGTTTTAGTATGAATAAGCTGATGATGAATAGTACCAATGCCGCTATGACCACCCACCAAGCTGAGTTTGGGTTGGCGTAATAGGTTGTGCCAGATAGCCAGTTTAATATTGCTTGTAATCTGGGATCGCCTGATATTTTAATCAATGTTAAAACGCTGGTCATCATCGCTGAGATGGCAACCCCAACCAATAACAATAAAGAAGGTGATAATTTTCTGGCTAGCCATATGACCAAAAGAAGCACCAAACCTGATCCAATCATGCCTGATACCAATAATACAGTGGTGTCTGCATTTTTTTGATTTTCTAGTCCCAGCATTGCCAGTAATAATGGGTTGAACAAAAATGCCAATATGACGCCTAATGCGCCACCTGAGCTAATTCCCATCACCTCAGGGCTTGCCATGGGGTTACAAGTGAGTTTTTGTAATAGGACACCAGCACAGGCGAGCATGGTACCTGTTGCCATTGCAGATAATGTGCGTGGTAGACGAAATTGTTCAATTAAATAAACATCTGTTTGAATGGTTAAATGACCCATGGCATTTGGGGCGATATACAATGCAAGTCCGCCCATGATGGCCAATATAAGTGCCATGACAAACCAAAAAAAGCGTGTTTTTTCACTTCTTTTTATGGTTAAAAAGGCGAAAGATTCTTCGTGATGAATGTGCTGTTTGCTTTGATGGATTACCAACCAAATAACCATGCCTGATCCTAAAATGCCTGTCAATGCACCAACAGGCAAATTAAGCTGAATCATGGGTTTAAGCCATGTTGTGAGTAGTGTAACCAAGTTGTTACTTAGCCATAAGAATACCGCACCAAATCCAAATCCTGCCAACAATCGCTGCCAAAGATGGCGGATTGCCAATAGATTGACCATGCTGGCTGAGGCAAGTCCAACAAAACTTAAGATGCCAACCCGACTCACCACGCTGGCTGTGATGATGGCGACCAAAATGATTGCCGCCAATCGCACCTGTGCGACAGGAACGCCCAGACTTTTGGCTTGGCGGTCATCTAAGCCCATTAAGGTTAATGGTTTGAGCAATAAAAATAGCACTGGGGGTAAAAATACGCTGATTGCTAATAAAAATTGGCCAGTTTGCCAGCTTGATTGGGTTAAGTATCCACTGCCCCAAACCAAAACCCCCATCGTCCAATCAGGATAAAATATGATGAGCAGTTGGGCAATGGAGAAAAATAAGATGTTCACCACTAAGCCACTTAAAATTAATATCACAGAGTTCATATGGCTTTTGGTGGAAATGGCAAAGACCAGCACCATGCCCAGCAGCGACCCAAAAAATGCAACCCAAAAACTGCCATGTAGCCCAAAACTTGGTGCAACGATGGCAACAATTAATAACGATAATTCAGCACCTGATCCGACTGCCAGTGTGGTATCTGAGGCTAAGTTGTTTTTGACCAGTTGTTGCAGTAACACACTTGCCACGCCAAGCAAACCACCTGATAGCATTGCCACAAACATGGTTGGTATGAGTTGTAATTGTACAACCATCTGATTTAGGCTAAGTGATTGTGATGGTAAAAATAACCATACAAATGGATCATGCCAAGCTGTTTTTATGACCAAGCTTGTGCTTACCATTGCCAAACATAACAAACAGACAACCCATAAAATGACAGGGGTTTTTGGGGTGATGACTTGTTTTATTGCTGATATTTTATTGGGCATTGGCTATTTTCCCTTGAAAGGTTGCTTCATTAAGCCGTTCACCGAAGGTAACCATGGACGATATGCCACCGTACACCCACAGTGGTTTTATGACCGTCATACAAAGATTGTTGGCATATCCGAGCCTTTGCCATAATAAGGTGTCTTTGAGATCTTGGTAAAGCATGGGGCTAAAAGGTTCAACCACGACCAGACAAGTCTGTTGGTCTAATTTTGCCAAATCTCCCAATGTGATTGATAAAAAGCCCCACATGTTCGCTTGCCCCATTTTATCTTCAAGCGTGATTAGACTCAGCCCCATTTCTTGAGTGGCAGGTTTAAATAAGCTGTTGTTGGCATAAATTCGTAAATTATTGGCATCTGCAAAATTCACCACGGCAATTTTTTGAATATCGGGATTTTTTTGTCTAAACATGAATCCCAGTTCATGCAGTTTTTGTTTAGATTCTATTAAAAATGCTTCGGCTTGTTTGGGCTGATTGATGATTTCTCCCAGTTTTTTGGTTGTCTCGGCATAATTTTGCCAAGTTGCAATGTCGCCGTATGAGCCAAAAAAGACGGTGGCATGAGGCGTGTCGCCATACAAGGGACGCAGATGAGCATAAAAATCATTGTCAATAATCATATCGGGCTGTAATTGTGCCAATCGTTCGGGATTTGGATAAGACCTTGCTCCCAAGTCAATGGTTTGGCTTGGTAGTTCAGGTTTGCCAACCCAATCAGGATAAATTTTAACATCACCTACTGCCATGGGTGGAAAACCCATGGCGGTTAAGGTGGAAGCAATCGCCCAATCAGGGGTGATGATCTTAAGAGGCTGGTTTTGTGTGGTGGTTGAAGAAGTGTTTTGCTGGTTGTGTTGAGTGGCTTGATGGGTGTTTTGATGATGGTTTTGTGGTTGGCAGCCAGATAGCAGTAAACTGATGGCAAGCAGTAAGCTTTTTTGCATCATATCACCGCCACCTTTTTGCCATTCATGGGGTGGCTTAGTAAATGTAAATGAATGCCAAAGATACGCTCAAGCACCTTTGGCTGCATTGTGCTGGCAATATTACCAATATGGCACAGTTTGCCATTTTTTAGAGCAATGACTTCATCACAAAATTGTGAAGCAAGATTAATATCATGAATAATCATCATAACTGCCTTGTTTTTTTGTTTTGCCAAGTGTTGGATTAGGCGAAGTATTTCAACTTGATATACAATATCAAGTGCAGCAAGTGGTTCATCAAGCAAAAGATAAGGCGTATCTTGGGCAATACACATGGCAAGCCATGCTCTGGCTCTTTCGCCACCTGACAGCGTTGTCATCGACTGCTTGGCAAATTGTTCAATTTGAGTGTGTTGCATTGCTTGGCGTAAGATGGCGTGGTCTTGTAAAGTGGGTTTTTGTAACCATTTTTGGTAGGGATACCGCCCAAGCATCACAAGTTCAGAAACGGTAAAATGACTGGCATCAGGCAGCTTTTGTGGCAGATAAGACAGATATTGAGCAAGCGTTTTGGGTGGTAAATCAAAAATTGATTGATTGGTCAATTCATCTAATCCCACATGTCCACTGGTTGGTGTGATTTCACCTGCTAAGGTTTTAATCAGTGTTGATTTTCCTGACCCGTTATGCCCAATTAACGCATATATTTTTCCTTTTTCTAGGGTGATATTAATGTCATGCAGCAAGGTTTTTTCTTGGCGAATGACCGTCAGTGATTGAGTAAAGAGCATAAATTAACCAAAAAAGATAACTTAATCAAAAAAGATAACAAATGGTAAAAATCATGATAAAAACTAAGGCAAGCTGTTCAGCCAATCAGACCAAATAAAGCAACATGGGGCAAAATGAATCAAGCAGGCTTGGTAAAATGGTGTGTTTATCAGTCTTATTCATCTCGCCAATATACTTTTAGCACCATGTCGCAATTTGAACCAAAAAAGTTACGCAGCATTGGTCGAAGATGTTTGGTTGTGGTTGCCCCAAGTCCGCCCCAAATAGAATCAATTTTGATTGGCGTGTGGTGTAAAAAATCGATTAATTGGGCAAAAATTTGTTCGTGTGCTGCGTCATTTGTCTGTGCAATCACGGGTAAAACGGTGATGCAAGATGATGGCAATGCTTCATCTAAATAAGCCAGTTCCTGAGCATTTTGTAAAAAAAGCAGCACAATGGGCATTTGGGGGTTTTGCCAAAGTTCTATCAACCTTGCTACCGTAGGTAAAGAGGTTTCATCTGCAATCAATAAACTTTGACCATTTAGATGTTCAATTTTTTCAGGAAATTCCCTTTCGCTGGTAATGATGTCATTGATTTGAATTGACCTTACCCATGTTTCACCAAGACTAAATTCACCATTTTTTTTGCCATGACAATATATGTCAATCCATGCCAAATGTTGTTTCTCTCCTTGGGGGGACATGGCTTGCCAAGCTTTTCGAAGTGTATAGTAGCGATAAGGTCGATTAGAATTTTGCTTGATGGCAGATGAGCTAAGATTTAGTAAAAATGCGTAACCAGCAGGCAGTTGGGATAGGTTTGTTTTTGACTGTAAGGTCAGGCGATACATATTTTGGCTAACGGCTGATACCGCCTGTAAAACAAAGTGGCGTTGTCTAATTTCGATGGTTTTTTTACCTTGTTTGCGATCACTGCGTTGCAGCAGGGCGATGTATTGCTCATTGAGTTGCTCGGTGGATTGAATGGCGGTATCAAATTGCAAAAAGCAAATTTTTTGTTCTTGTTGATTGGGTTGATGCCAGTCTTGCCCAAACTGTAAATCCAAGACAAAACCTTCTTGATAAATTTGTTTTAGCATCACAGATTGTAGGTTTTTGCATTGATTTTGGGTCAGCTCAAGCAGACCGATTGCCATACTTTTGATGTCATCAAGGTGGTTTTCATTAATGTGGTTAACGATATCAGCCAGTTTAGAATCGTTTAACGGTGTTAAAGTGTGTCTTTGCATGATGTTTTTGGTATTTGTTGTTTGGGTCGCTATGTTTTATCAGCAATCAAAAAATACTAAAAGTTTGCCGTCAGGCTGACACTGGCTTGGCGTTCTGCCCCCATCCAACAGTTCATCTTATCATAGCAAGAGCCAACATAAGTTTTATTAAACAAATTACTGACACTTAAGCCTGCGCTGAGTGTGGGGCTGATTTGATGACTGCCTGCCAAATCGACCAAAGTAACGCTTGGCAAGGCATCAGAATTTTGTCGATCAACTTGCATGCCTGCTTGATGGCGAATGCCAACATTGAGCAAAGTTTTATCATTGGGTGTGAGGGTTGTCCAAAGGCTTGCGGTATGCTTGGCGACTTGTTGAGGGCGGTTGCCAACCAATTCTGGATTAAATTCATCTTTGCTGATTTTGGCATCCACATAGCCATAGCTTAAACCAGCATGAAGCCAGTCGTTAAAATGATGGTCGGCTGAAATCTCAAACCCTTTTGAAGTGGTTTCGCCTGTTTGTGTCTGTTTTGTCCAATCAACTGTTGCCACTTTTTCATTTTTCTTAGTGATGTCAAAGGCTGCCAAGCTTGCTTTGGTTTTATTGTCAGTTGAGGCGTATTTTACCCCAACTTCAAACTGATTGGCCGTGGTGGGTTCAAACGGTTTGTTTGTCACAAAATTATTGCCAACCAAAGGTTGAAATGATTGAGAATAACTTGCATAAGGTGAAAAACCGTGATTGAAATGATAAATCCCTGCCAAGCGACCAGAAGTTTTATTGGCTTGATTTATGGTGGTTTTATGGGTGTTATTTGCCGTTTGGGTATGGGTTACACTTTCATAGTTATCACGGCGTAGCCCTGCAACAACGGTCAGGTTGTTCCATTGCATCTCATCTTGTAGATATATGCCAAGCTGCTTTTGCTTAATGTCATCTTGTTGTTGATAGCCTGTCAAGTTTAGATTGGTTTTGCTAAATAATCCATGGTCTGGTTGAGCAAGGTCAATGGTTGGAACGCCTTGATACATGGCGTCGGCATATTTGGCGGTACTGTTTGTTTTTTGATAATCCACACCGAGCAATAGATTGTGTGATGAATCCTTGATGAATAAATCATAGGCTAATTGGTTGTCTGTTGACCAGTTTGTCATGTTTTCATCTGTGGTATAGGCTGTACGGCTGAGCTTGGAGTCTGAGTCTTGTACAAATCCTTGATGATAAGTATTTTTTTGTTGAGCTTTGGCGTTGGTGTGGCGTAAGATGTGCTTGAACTTTAAAGCGTCGTTAATTTGCCAGTTAATGGTTTGGCTTGGCATGAAGACTTTTTTACTAAAGTGATTCCAGTGGTCGCCTGCATAAGCATTTGCACCAAGCTTGCCATAGCTTGCGTTGTATAGTGTCCCTAAACTTGGCAATGGTGTGGAGGGTAACATATTTGGGTCATTTTGATAATAAACACTGGCAAGTACCGAGATGTCATCATTGGGTCTCCAAATAAGCGAAGGATTGATTAATGTCCGTTTTTCTTTGGTGTCTTGCATTTGTCCATCTTTTTTACGAACCAATGCAACCATGCGATAATTGATGTCATCGCTGAGCTTTGATGTGCTGTCAATGCCAACTTCTTTTAGATTATGTGTGCCTGTACGCAGTCTTATTTCATGCTGAGGCGAGCTTTTGGGGGTCTTGGCAACTTGATTGACCATACCACCTGGTTGGTTAAAGCCGTATAATGAAGACGCAGGACCTTTTAATATTTCAATGGCTTCGGTGGCATAAGCATCCACTTGTGGCATCAAGTTCCATGTGCCGTCATAAGGCAGTCTCATGCCATCATAAAAATTTGAATAATTTTTAAATCCTCGGATATTGTATTCATCAAAAATACTGACCGTCCCCCGATTTTCTGTATCAACACCTGCTTCATAGCGTAATGCACTGCTCACACTGTCGGCTTGGCGTTGTTTAAGCGTATTTTGTTCAATGCGATGATAGCTCATCGGAGCTTGGCTGGGTGGTAGGATGGTTTTGGTGGCGGTGGTTCGATATGTTTCACCATAAACGGTTATGGCATCAAGCTTGACGGTGGGCAATGGCTCAGAAGAAATGAGGGGGGTAGTTGCTGCCATTGCTGATATTGAGCTTGAGACCAAGCCTATGGTGATGATATGGCGTATTGTGATGGGCAATAAAGACAAACGCATGGCAACCGACCTTTAAGACTGATATTTAAAAAAGAGATATGTCATGGGTGTTATGATAACAATAATAATTATCATTATCAATCTAATTTTCAACTTAAAATAAGCAGCTCAAACAACCTCCCCAATTCTTTCCTATTTTTTATGTAAATTATTGATTTTAAAAATAAAAATTATCCCATAAAATATAAACTATTCTAAAAAAGTCATTTCTTGTTTTTTAATTGAAATTTTGGATAATTTGCTTATCAATGGCAATACAAAGATTTTATAATCATGCCAGTATCAATATAAAAATGATCGATTGGCGAATGAGTTTGCAATAAGTAGCCTGTTATAATGATGACATTGATAAAAAATTGATACATCCAAATGGCAACAGAGTTTTTGGAATTTTTTTTGTGGATTTTCTGCTTGTAGTGTGGTATTTTCTTTAGGTTGTCGTAATAATTAAGTTTTGATATTTGTATTACCATTTGCCATGGGTCATATCAGCTTTGGCATGCCTAAACTTAGCAAGATGGGCATTTTATCATTACCTATTTACTTCATATAATCAATTATTATTTATGATATTTTTTAGGTTTACCGAATAATATCAACTAAAAACAGACAATCAAGGACACATGACACATGACAAATAAACCCACCATCGCTTTAATAGGTGCCCCAACCGATGTGGGCGCAGGTGTGCGAGGCGTAAACTTAGGGCCTGATGCTCTACGCATTGCTGACATTGATAAAGCCATTGAACAATATGGTTTTACTGTCATTGACCGTGGCAATTTGCAAGGCCCAGCCAACCCCAATCAGCCCCCTGTGAATGGCTACCGTCATTTTGATGAAGTGGTTGCATGGAACAAAATGGCACACGATGCCGTGTATGATGAGCTGAAAAATGGCAACTTTCCCATTTTGATGGGGGGCGACCATTGTTTAGGTTTGGCATCATTGACCGCTGTGGCACGCCATTGCCGTGAGCAAGGCAAAAAGTTGCGTATCCTTTGGCTTGATGCTCATGCTGATTTTAATACCAGCGAAATGACCCCATCAGGCAACATTCATGGCATGCCTGTGGCTTGTGCGTGTGGTTTTGGTCCTGATGAGTTAACCACCATTGGCGGTGTCAAAGGAGCAATTAGCCCAAAAGATGTGTATCAAATTGGTATCCGCAGTGTGGACGCTAAAGAAAAATACTTCATCAACGAAAAAGGCGTTACTGTCTTTGACATGCGTTATATTGATGAAAATGGCATGCGTCATACCATGGAACAAGCGTTAAAAGACTTGGATAATGACACCCACTTACACATCAGTTTTGATGTGGATTTTCTTGACCCAAGCATCGCCCCAGCGGTTGGCACAACGGTGATGGGTGGGCCTACCTATCGTGAAGCGTCATTGTGTATGGAGATGATTGCTGATACTGGTTTGATGGCATCTTTGGACATCATGGAGCTAAACCCAACCCTTGATGAACGCAATCGCACAGCGGTCATCATGGTGGATTTTATTGAATCCTTGTTTGGTAAATCCACCCTAGTCAGACCTGACACAACCCAATAATTCAAATCATTCATGGACATATTTTTTTAAGGACTTCACTATGAACACCACCAACCAACCATCAAACAGCCAAGCTTATATTGACCGTGAAGAGCAATACGGCGCTCACAATTATCACCCTTTACCTGTGGTATTAAACCGTGGCGAGGGGGTGCATGTTTGGGATGTTGAGGGCAAACAGTATTATGATTTTTTATCTGCCTATTCAGCGGTCAATCAAGGGCATTGCCACCCCAAAATCATCGCCACTTTAACCGAACAAGCCAAAACGCTGACCTTAACATCAAGGGCATTTCACAGTGATAAGCTTGGTGAGTTTGAAGCCTTTGCCTGTGACTATTTTGGCTATGATAAACTTTTGCCGATGAACACGGGCGCAGAAGCGGTAGAAACCGCCATTAAAATTTGTCGAAAATGGGCATACGAGAAAAAAGGCATTGATGAAAACCAAGCCAAAATCATTGTCTGTGAAAATAATTTTCACGGTCGTACCACCACCATCATCTCATTTTCTAATGATGAAAATGCTCGTAAAAACTTCGGTCCTTATACCCAAGGTTTTATTAAAGTTGAATACGACAATCTTCAAGCCTTAGAACAAGCGTTAACGGATAATAAAGATGTGGCAGGGTTTTTGGTTGAGCCAATCCAAGGTGAAGCGGGTGTGTATGTGCCATCTGAAGGTTATCTTGCCAAAGCCAAAGCCCTTTGCGAAAAGCATAATGTGCTGTTTTTAGGCGATGAAATCCAAACGGGCATTGCTCGCACAGGCAAATTACTTGCCCTTGACCATGAAAATGTGCGTCCTGACATCTTAATTTTGGGCAAAGCCGTCTCTGGTGGCGTTTATCCTGTGTCAGTGGTCATGGCAGATGATGACATCATGAATGTCATTCGCCCAGGACAGCATGGCTCAACTTATGGCGGCAATCCGCTGGGGGTAGCGGTTGCCAAAACCGCTTTAGAGGTGGTGCGTGATGATAACTTAGCGGACAATGCTGACAAGCTTGGTCATATCTTTCGAGAAGAGATGCAAAAGTTGGTGGATAAGCACCCGCTTTTAACTCTGGTGCGTGGTAAGGGATTGCTCAATGCGGTGGTCATCAATGACACCGAAGACAGTAGTACGGCTTGGGACTTATGTTTGGCACTCAAAGAAAATGGACTGCTTGCCAAACCCACACACGGCAACATCATTCGATTTGCCCCACCGCTTGTGATGACTGAAACCCAACTGCGTGAGTGTGTGGACATCATCGCCAAAACGGTCGCCAAGTTTGAAGCGAGCCAATAACGCCAATTATTTAAAACATCAATCGCTTGATGTGCTAAGTTAGGATTTAAGCCGTGTCATGCCTTTTGCTAACACGGCTTATTTTTTGATCTGCCTTTCATGGGCTAAATTGAAAGGGTGTTTAAAGGTACAAGCCATGAGAACTGAAGCTTTATTTTTTAAAATATTATTTTTGGTTTTTTATCATTTTATATTATAGCCACTGGAAATCACAGGTTGGATAGATCAAAAAGAAGCCTATCTATTAATATGTTCAATAGATTGATAAATATAGGCATAAAAAATAAATAAATATTATGAAATAGCAAGAGATAGTATTTTTGCTGGACTAATCATATCAATTAAAAGAGTGTAACATTAATAACTCAAACTCCTTAGAGTGCAAAAAGTAAACAATTATAAGGTTTTTTAACTAAATGGCGATTTTTAATTATATATTGAGTTTTTATTTTAAGGTTGTTTTTTTAATATCCATATCAATATTTTTGGCATACTTATTTCTAGCAAAAGAAACAGCTTATTATTACTGTGATGAAATTTGCATAACAATAATACAACACCATCAAGGTAGGGATACTTTTTTTAGAGTTTATGATGGAATTGTGTTAAGCAGATATTCATATTTATTTTTTTCTTATGCTGAATATCCTCCTGAAACATATGTGTATATAAAAAATAAAAAAATGAACGGAAAAATAGTTGTAGAGAATTTTGTTGAACCAGTTCGATATAAGGGCATATTGAATAATACAACCTTCCATGTAGCACCTTATGACAGTGAGGAAATTAAATATAGAGATCTAAGATACTTGTATTTATTTTTTTGATAAAACCAAAACCGTGTCAATGATGTATTACTGGGTTTAAGTTTGGCTTAATTTGATTGGTGGGATATAAATAATATCCATATTATTGCATTATTAATCATTGTTATTTTTTAAATATGCTATATAATAACGCACTTTATTTCATTATGTTATATCATAACCGAGGGTATCATGATAAAAAAACCACTTGTTTGTGCGATATTGGCCACCTTTGCGATGCCAGCGGTAGCAGGTAATACTAAGCTGGATGAAGAGCCAACCACTACCTTACAGGGTGTATTGGTAAGCTCACAAACGAACCAAAATACAGGTTTTGTATTTAGTGATTCAAAACAATCCAGTGATCTTACGCTTTCAAAAGATAAATTAAAATATCGTTCGGCAACATTGGGCAATGCTTTAAGTGGTGAGCTTGGTATTCATAGTAACCCTTTTGGCGGTGGTTCTTCTGCGCCTGTTGTGCGAGGACAAGAGGGTGTGCGTCTTAAGATTTTACAAAATGGCACTGATGTGATTGATGTGTCGTCAATGTCGCCTGATCATGTTGTGGCGACTGATACACTGTTAGCATCTAAAGTTGAGCTTGTTCGTGGTGCTGATACGCTGTTATATGGCTTGGCATCGCCAGCTGGTGTGATTAATGTTGTTGATGACCGTATTCCTAATCGTATGCCTAGTGGTGCTATTTATGACAACATCGAAGGCGAGACGATGCTTCGATATAACACGAACAACCATGAAAAGCTTACAACGGCAGGGGTGAGCTTTGGGGTAGGGGATCGCATTGCGGTTCGGGTGGAGGGCTTAAAGCGAGAGGCTGATGACTATCAAGTTCCCCATTTTCAGGCAGATCGCATGTTAGATTATGTGCCAGGTAGTGAAAATAACTCTACCGTTGGCATGATTGGCGTGTCTTATATTCATGATCATGGGCATATTGGTGCTTCTTATAGCCACCGTAAAGACCGTTATGGTATCCCAGGGCATATCCACTGCGACAGCCAACGAGAGCATTTTATCAAATGGCATAACATCACAAAATCTAATTATTATCTACCTATTTATCCTCATTTGATGGAGGATTCAGATATTGATGACAATCCTCATACGCATTGTAGCCACAACCACGAAGATCATATCGGTGAGCATAATCCCACGGGCGTACCCATCAATCACGAACATCATTCGCCTTGGATTGATATGAAAACCGATCGCTACGACATTCGTGGCGAGGTATATCGACCTATTCAGGGTTTGGATAAAATTAAGCTAAGCTTAACTTATGCAGATTATTATCATGATGAAAAAGATGCTGGCAATGAGCAAGATCCAAATAATCATAAGCCTTCTGAGCGTGATACAACAGTAGATAAGGGTCATGCCAGCTCTATTTTTACCAAAAAAGGCGTTAATGGTCGCTTAGAGTTGTATCATACACCGACCAAACGCTTATCTGGGGTATGGGGTGTTCAGTATCAAACTCAAAAATCTGCGGCAGGAGAGGCGTATTTACCAAGCTATTTTAAATCAGAAGCAGAATGGCAAAAAGCCCAAAGTCAAAACATTAACCAATATCGTCCTTACTTATTAGTGCCAAATACCAATAAAAGTCTTGGTATTTTTGGACTTGAGCAACTAAAGATAAATCAAATGACTTTTAAGGTGGCGATGCGTCATGAAAGACAAAAAACACCAATTGAATATGACCAGCATTTATTTGACCATGCTTTGCAGTATTTTTTAAGTAAAGCACAGCTAAAAGCACCCGACCATCCTGATTTGACAACATATAAACAACATGCCACCTCTTATGCTGGCAGTGCCTTATGGGACATTACGCCAAATCATCGATTGTCATTGACCTACTCGCACAACGAACGCATTCCATCACCGATGGAGCTGTATTATCAAGGCGGGCATTTGGCGACCAGCTCTTTTGAGCATGGCAATAAAAACTTGGTTAAAGAAAAATCAGATAATTATGAGCTGGGTTTTATGCATACAGCAGATAAAGTCAGCTATAAAGCAAGCACTTACTATAGCAATTTTGATAATTATATCTTTAATGAGACCGTTGCCAAAGAAGGCAACTTATACATCAGACGCTATAATCAGACGACGGCTAAGTTTTATGGTGTGGAGGGTTCATTAACTTATCAGCCAAATGCCAATCACAGTGTGATGTTTTTTGGTGATATGGTGCAAGGTAAAATCGGTGCATTATCTGATATTAAAGGTAAGCTTGTGTATGCTGGCAGAAAGTGGGTTTATTTTGATGATGATATCAAGGATATGACCGTTGATGATAATGGTGATTATGATGCCGATGGTGGATTGACTTGTGCCCTAAAAACGCCTGAACAATGGGGACAAATTAACGATAATAATGATTGTAGCACAACCATTAATGTCTATAAAAACGGCACAACGACCTCAGGCGAGGAGGATTATGACCGCTTGGCACGAAACCCAACTTATGCACCCAGAGTACCGCCCAGCCGTTTGGGCATTCGTTGGCAAGGGCATTTTGGTGACCATTGGTCTGCCAATGCAGAATTTAACCATGTGTTTGCACAAAATAAAGTTGCCACCTCAACGGTTGCCATTAAACCTCAATTCAAGCAGCCAAAAGGTTGCCAACGCCATGAGAGTCATTGCCGAATCAGCGACTATGGCAGCGATAACAACCCTTTGATGATGCAGCCAAGATATATCACAGAAAACAAAACGGTAGGGTATAATTTGCTCAATGTTGGCTTAGATTATAACAATGCATATCGTAATGTTGATTATACGCTGTCAATTCGTGCAAATAATTTACTCGATGAACAAATCTACATTCACAACTCATTTTTGCCGTTTGTACCGCAGATGGGGCGTAATTTGACTTTGGGTTTGACGGCTAAATTTTGATGGTACACCGACCATAATTTCAAATACATTTGATATCAAGGACGATATTAATCAAATGTATTTGACCAAAAAAGCGTTATCTTGATAAAATTTTGGCGAATGGTGATCGGTCATCAGATTCGGCAGTTGGTGGGTGCGTATCATCATAAAATAACTTGCCTTTTGGGTCTTAGGCAGCTAAATGACACCTTAAGCGATCACGCTGTGATAACTTTATAACTTTAGTCTATTGCTTTTGGATTTTTTTTCATTATAATAACGACAAGATATAAAAAAGATAAAATATGAAACATAAGTTTATATAAGGTAATATTACCTTACAATTTGACTGGTTTTGTATCTCTTATCTGTCTTTATCCCACTAACGCCAGCTATCATAGCCAACACAAAGTAAGTAAAAGGAGCAATTACTTATGAACAAAACTTCCACACAGCTTGGGCTACTTGCCGTCAGCGTTTCGTTGATTATGGCAAGTTTACCTGCACATGCTGTTTATCTTGACCGTAATTTAAGAGATGGTCTGCAATTTGGTATCAGCGGCTCTGTCAATCCCAGCCTTAGTGTCAACTCAAGCACTTTTACTTATTTGGGCGACCCATCAGTATATGGCAAGAATGCCTCTTTAGAGCGTATGCTACAAGATCAAGACAGACAAGACAGTGATGAGCGAGCAAGACTCAATGGATTTGGCGGTGCTTCGGTTTATCTGGGTGCCCAAAAATACCTAACTCGGGATATTACTTTATTTGGTAATATTGGTTTGTATGCTCCAACAGGTAAAGGTCAAAGAGCTGCATATGGCTATGGCGTGAATCTTTCTACCAAATATGGCAGTATCGGTATTAATACTGATAATGAATTTAGTGCTGGTGCTGGTACGCCCAGCGGCGTTTATAATGTGGTTGATGGCTCAAACGAGTACAGTACTGCCATATCGGTTAGCACCAGCTATATCCCTAAGTTTAAGTTTACTGCCTATCATGCCTTGCCTGGCTCACCTGATACACGGTCGGTGAGTAGCCATGAAAACTACTATATCCAAAAAGCACAAGGTCTTTCTGCATCTTATAGCCATCCTATTAGCCCAAATCAAACCTTGTCTGTTGGCACGGCTTATAGCAAAAGCCAAAGACACAAAGATTTTTTTAGTGATACCGCCTATAACAACAAAACAGCGAGTACTGTGGGGCTAAGTTACCGCCAAGGAGATTGGAGTGTTAGCGGTAATGTTGGTCAAGCCAAAGAAAATTTACACGGTGCTATCATTGATGATATTACCACAAAAGCCTTTGGGACAAGAATTAGTTACAAAGTAACCCCAAGAATTTCTGTTTCTGGGACTTATGGACAAAAAACCACCGATAAAAATACCAAGCCCAACAAACGCTTGGATATACCAAATATCATCGCACAACGAGGAGGTAATATTTCAAGCCGTGTGCATGAAAGTTGGTTTTTTGATAAAACCAAACAAAAAACTTATGGTTTGAGTGCAAGTTATCATATCTATGGCGGCATATCGATTTCTGCTTCGATGAACCAAACACGCACCACCAACTTTACCGAAGAAGGTGCGTATAGTGAGCGTAAGAATAACAGCTATCGCATTTCAACTGGCTTTTCATTTTAATCAATTTAAGCATACTCTATCAACCACATCAATGATGATAAACAGCTGCTAGCCATTCATCATTGATCAATAAACATTCAGGGACATAAGGATATTTTATGAAACCATCAATCATCAAAAACCCATTAAAGCTTTTGACCGCTATGATTTTGTTAAACGCAATGCCCAGCCATGCGATTTATAATCTGTATAAAAGCGGTGATTTTAGCTTTGATGTGCATGGTGAGATTAACACTTATGGGCAAAAAAATAGCCAAAAATATACCTACCTTTATCCAGAAACAGGCTGGGCAAGTGTTAACAATGACTACGAAGCCATCACCAAAGGTGCTTATGAGCAAAGAAGTGATCGCCGTGTACGCTTGGGGCAAGATACAGGTGCTTCTTGGACGGAGTTTCGTGCATCTAGAAAACTAAGAGATGGCTGGCGTGTCAGTGGAGCGATTGGTTTTGGTTATTATGATAGCGGTACAGGCATGTACCTAAATAGTGCTAATATGGCATTTGATAAAAAAGATCTAGGTTCTTTGTCATTGGGTCGTCAATATCTGCACACAGGCTATGTCACACGCACCAATACCTATACACCACTTGAAACTTTTGGGGAAAATAGTATCCGCTTGGATTATACTGCCATTAAAGGATTGCATGCCAGTGGCTATTATAGCCTGCCAGCTTCAAGCGATGTTCGTAAAAAGAAAAATGGGCAAGAGGTAGAGGGTTTTGGTGCGTCTGTTAGCTACCTTCATCCACTTGATACTCATCAAACGGTGCGTGTTGCACTGGGCTATAGTGATAGCCGTCAAAACGCAAAAACCACAGGCAGGGACAGTAATTTTTATGCTACCAAGAGCCAAGGTGCGGCAGCTTCGGTTGAATATCGCAACGATAAACTGCTATTGTCAGCAGATATTGGGCAAAAAAATGAACAAATCAATGGTACTGTTACCGATAAATCTAAGGGCAACTATATGGGCGTTAAGGTAGGTTATGAAATCACGCCTCGCCTAACCATGACGGCAGGCTTTGGTAAAAAAGTTGCTGAACGCACCCAAAAAAGCGGTGCAGCACTGATACATGCCTACAGCCAAGACTTGTGTGTTGCTGATGCCAATGATTCATGCCATAATTTTGTTCAGGCTTACGAAACAGCGTTATTTGATAAGATTGATTCAAAACGCTCTTATGTGCGTGCCGATTATTATCTAAGAGAAAATGTACGCCTATACGGTCGTATTGATGACGAAAAAATTACCAATCAGTTGGGTAATACAGACTTTAGCAAGCTTCACAATACAGGCTATCGTGCTGGCGTGTCATTCATTTTCTAATCAGCTTCTTGGCTAAAAATGTCCTAAGTTGTCAAACAAATTTATCTTAAACCGTATGATTTTATAAATTTAGTTACAATCCATTTGAGATAAGATAAGTTTGTTTTTGACTTAGTTAAATGAATTGACGGTTAAACTCAAGCATCAGCTAATTACAATTTAATAGCATTGCTTGGCTAATTACTTTTTTGACCAAGCATGCTACTTTTGCTCTGTTATGGAGTACGGAGACAATAATGAAACTCAATAAACTAGCCGCTATTATCAGTGCTGGCATATCGTGTGCGTACCTGACCCAATGCACTTCTGTTCATCAAATGGCAACATTTGGCACCAAAACCATCGATAATGAAGCAGCTTTACAAGATACTAAGCCGCCTACTAACGGTGTTTATACTTATCCTGTAACACGCATTCATCAAGATAGTACGGATTATTTTTTAAGCGGCGAATATGGCAGATCAGCTGACCATGTGCGATCTGGAGGTGAGTTTGGCGACTCTTCGGCATACCCTCGCCCCGATGATGGCGTCAGTCGCTATTTTGGTGAAAAAATTGTTGATAAATTTCGTTGGCTTGAAAATGTCGATGACATGAATAAAGACTACACCCAAGAAACTGATGAAGATCGTGATCGCAATCTGATTGGTTCGTTGCTTGAAGATGATGTGAAAGATGGGTTATTTGATAACCGCACACGCAAAGATTTACAGACGGTTAAGCCAAAACAATCAAGCGAGGTCAATGATTGGGTAAATGCTCAAAATGAGGTAACCAATCAGTATTTTGATGCCAACCCAATCTATGAGCAAGTCAAAAACAATATTAACGCTTTGATGAGCTACCGCTATAGCTACCGCAAAGAAAAGAAAGATGGCGTAGGCAGTCTTGAATTATACCGTCATGAAGACGGCTATATCCGCCTTGAGTTGACAGATACTGATGGCAATAAGCGTACCTTATTCAATGAAAGAGAGCTTTCAGAAGATGGTAATACTGTTTTGCCGTGGCCAGATATTTATGTCAGTGATAAAGGTTCTTATGTTGCCTATGTCACCGCCCCAGGTAATAATGATACAGACACCCGAGGACGCACAGATTTACATGTCATCGACACCAAAACAGGTAAAGCTGCCATTGAGCCGATTCGAAATGCTGACAATAACAGCATCATTTGGCTAGATGATAAGAGCTTTTTGTACATTCAAGGCTCACAAATCAAACGCCATGAAGTTGGTAGCAAAAAGTGGGTTGATCCCATTGAGGTGACTTGGGGTGAGCTCGATGGTGCAGGTCCATCGGATATGTGGTACAGCGATGATGAAACTAGACGGTATTTAGTCATTGAAGCATACAAAAAAGCACCGACCAGCTTCATCAAAGACACCAAAACCAATAAGGTATATCGTATTCACAGCGAAAAATTCTTTAATGACTTTTTCTATCACGCACCTGATTATACTCACGCACCGTTAGCCTCTTTGGTACATTTTGATGATAAAACGCTGGATGTTTACTTCATCTCAGGTGAAAAAAATATCAAAGGTGATATTTTTAAAATAAACCTAAACGATCCTAAAAAGCGTGAGATTGTGGTTGCTATCCCTGATGAGTATGATGAAACTTTAGAGGCGATTTATCACCCTGAAGCAGGCGGTTATTTTTTGATTAAATATCTAAAAGATGGCGCACACAAGCTGATATTAACCGATACAACGGGCAAGATTGTTAAAGATTTGACACCTGACATACCAGGTAATGCGGACAATTTAACCAGCTATGTTGCAGAAGATGACAATAAAGATGGGGATAAAAAAGCAAAAGATAAAGAGGTAGCCGATGAGGATGATCAAACTCCTGATGAAAGCTATGTGTCTTTTCGCTTTAATGCCATCATTAAGCCTCGTACAGTTTATAAATACAGTCCATCAAAGGATGAATTTATTGATGTGCGTCGTCGGGATTTAATTCCTTTTGATGAAAATCTTTATGAAAGTAAACAAATACTTTACACCTCAAAAGATGGTACAAAAGTACCGATGAATATCAATTATAAAAAAGGGATTAAACTTGATGGTAAAAACCCAACCGTATTGTATGGTTATGGTGGGTTTGGGGCTACTGAAAATCTTGCCTTTTATAAAAACAAAGCCGCTTGGCTTGAGCATGGTGGTGTGTGGGCAACTGCCTTTATCCGTGGTGGCAGCGAATATGGCCATACATGGCATAAAGATGGCCGTTTGCTCAATAAAATGAATGTCTTTGATGATTTTGCAGCAGCGGCTGATTATTTGGCACAACAAGGTTATGCTGATAGCAATCATTTGGCAATCTCTGGTGCGTCAAATGGTGGGCTGTTGGTGGGTGCTTCTATGGTCTTGCATCCTGAAAAATTCCGTGTTGCCATACCAGCGGCAGGCGTGCTTGATATGTTGCGTTATAATGATAATTTCCATACCCAATATTGGGCAGGTGAGTATGGTTTGCCCTACGACAGTGTTGCACAATACAAGCTTTTAAAAAGCTATTCGCCGTATCATAATGTCAAGGCAGGTGTCTGTTATCCATCAACATTGGTGATGACCTCCAAGCGTGATGACAGGGTGACGCCTTCGCATTCTTATAAGTTTGTTGCAGCTTTGCAAGACAAGCAGGCATGTGCTAACCCAACTTTCTTATATGCAGCTGAGCAGTTTGGTCACTGGGCAAATACTTATCAAGAGCAAAAAAATGACTACAGTCTGTTTACAAGTTTTGCACTCAATGAAATGAATATCAAACATGTACCAGACCTAACTCATCGCCATGATGCTGATTTTTATAAAACGGATAAATGGCGTGAAGAAGAGGCTAAAGAGCATGCAAAACAGATTAAAAAACTGCAACAGCAAATTGATAAGCTCAATGAAACTAAGGATAAATAATGGCGTATTAAGTGTTAAGTACGCATAAATTCCAAAAAAAGATGCCCAATGATTGGGCATCTTTTTTGTTGGGTATTAAACAGATGCGTGAAGTGGGTATAACAATTACCTGCCATGATAATAACGCTCAGAAGGGCAAGTTTGATCTTAAATGATCATAGCCACGCTTGGTATTGTGAAATTTATCTAAACTTCACAATACCAACGCCATCTGCTTGGGCGGTGTGTTCTTGGATGGTGGTCAGCTCATCAGGTGTGGGGCGATGCTCACGATGCCCGCACTCAATGCATTTAATATATTCATCATAGTCAGGCTCAAAGACTTGAACTTGGACGATGGTATCTATTTTCTTGCAAGTGGGGCAAACCACACCAGCCAAAAACTGCCGCTTTGGGCGATTAGATTGGTAACGCATGTGATTATGCTTGATTAATCAAGCCACGATGGCGTAACAAAGCTTCTTGGGTGGCTTTGCGTCCACGAAATGCCACATAGTTATCTTGGGCATCACGAGAGCTACCACGAGCTAAAATTTCATCACGAAACGCACGGCCTGTGGCTGGGTTAAAGATACCATCTTCTTCAAATTTGCCAAACGCATCTGCTGACAGCACCTCTGCCCAAATATAAGAATAATACCCTGAAGCGTAGCCACCAGCAAAAATATGACTAAAGCCATTACCAAAACGCTGATATGAAGCTGGCAAGATGACGGCAACCTCATCACGCACAGCATCAGCTACCGATAAGATATCTGCATAAGTGATTTGACCGAAGTTGACCATTTTGGCGGTGTGCAACTGCAAATCAAACAAACCAAGTTCCATTTGGCGTAGCGTCTGTAAACCAGTTTGGAAATTTTTGGTGGCGATCAGTGCATCTTTTTTATCACTTGGCAGGGCGTCACCTGTTTCTACATGGCGGCTAATTAGGCGTAGACCTTCATCGGTGATGGCGAAGTTTTCCATAAATTGGCTTGGCAACTCTACAGCATCCCACTCAACGCCACTGATGCCTGAGACATCAGCCACATCGACCGTTGTTAAGACATGGTGCAGTGCATGACCGAACTCATGGAACAGCGTGTTGGCCTCGTCAAAGGATAACAAACTGGGTTTATCACCAATGGGTGGTGCAAAGTTACCAATCACAAAGCCGACTGGCAGGCGTAAGTCATCGCCGTAAACTTGTCGGCTTTGGAAGCCATCTAGCCAAGCACCGCCTTGTTTACCTGCTCTGGCAAACAAATCAAGATATAAGCCGCCCAATAGTTCATGACTGTCTGAATCATGAATCACACAAAACAGCACATCCTCATGCCATGCAACATAGTTTTGTTTTTGGGCAACAGAAATTTTAACCCCAAATAGTCTTTGACAAATTTCAAATAAACCATCTAATACCACAGGTAGCGGAAAATATGGACGAAGCTCATCGCTGGTCAAGCTAAATTTGGCTTGGCGAATTTTTTCACTGACATAGGCCACATCCCAAGGTTTAAGTTCGTCCAGACCTAAGCTTTGGGCGTAGTCTTTGAGTTCTTGATATTCTGCATAAGCTTGTGGCTTTGCGGCACGGCTTAATGACAGTAAAAATGCCTCGATCTCATCACTGGTGTTTGCCATTTTGGTGGCAAGCGACAGTTCGCTGTAGTCTTGCATATCCAAAAGTTTGGCTTTTTGGGTGCGTAAATTGATGATATCTACCATAATTTGAGCATTGTCAAACTCGGTTGTATCTGGGCTTTGGTCAGAGGCGCGTGTATTATAAGCATGATAAAGCTCTTCACGCAGCGCACGATTGTCAGCAAACTGCATGACCGCCAAATACATCGGCATATCAAGGGTGGCAACATATTCTGTTTCAAGTGTCGCCTCTGGATGCTTGGCACGATAAGTTTCGGCTGCTGATTTCAGCAGTGCTAAGCCATTTTCGCTGATGCCTGATAATTCATCTGGGCGTAGTGGTCGAACAAAATGACGCGTCGCATCCATGACATTATCTGCAAACTTAGCAGAAGCCAAAGATAGTTTACTTTGAATGTCGGCAAATTGTGCTTTTTTATCTGCATCCAATGCCACACCAGATAAGCGAAAGCTTTGTAAAGATTTTTCAATGGCGCGTTTTTGAGCGGTATTTTGGTATTGGCTTGGCAGTTGGTCAAATTGGGTATCAACCAGCTGATACAAAGAAAATAAAGCGACAGATTGCCCAATGCGTGTGCCAAGTTCAGAAATTTTGGGTAGTACCTCATGGTGGGCTTGGCGGACGGCATCATTACTGGCAACGCTATTTAGGTGTGATAGTACGCTAAAATAACGGTCGAGCGTTTCGCTGATTGCATTAAATTTTTGGATTTTTTCAAATGCTTGTTTTGCGTTGGTTGGTAGGCTTGCCGATTCAATGTCGGTAAGGGTTTCGTTGGCATCATCTAAGGCGGTTTGAATTAAATTTTTAAGTGTTTGAGGTGTGGCTTTATTAAAGTCAATCAACTGTAAACGGGCATCAAGGGGGGTATTTTTTAGGATGATATCAGTATCCATGGGGGGTTTTCCTTTCGTTAGAGTGTATCAAAAACAGTTTGGGTATTTTATAAAAGCCAAACTGTATGGGGTACTTAAAATTTTAACCCAAATTTAAATGCGTGCAATTTTGAGTTTTACAAGGGTGTTTAAAACAAATAATCATCAATTAATCATCATCGTGATACAATAGCCATCATTAAAATCAATTCTACTAATATATCTATAAAATACCACGCCATGAAATCCATTACAATCACCAGTTATAACATTCATAAAGGCATGTCACCGACCAATCGCTTGGTGCGATTGATGGGCATGAAAGATGCCTTATTAAAAACCAATCCTGATATTTTGTGCCTACAGGAGGTGCAAGGGCAAAATCTCAAACGCGCGATTGATTTTGCTGAATTTCCTGACGGTGGACAACATGAATGGTTTGGCGAGTTTTTGGGCATTGCATCAAGCTATGGCAAAAATGCCGAATACGAACACGGTCATCATGGCAATGCGGTGCTTTCTCGCCATCCACTTGACCCAAAACACAACCTAAATATTACCGTCAATCGCCTTGAAAAAAGAGGTGTGCTTCATTGTGAAGTGCATCCAGATGGCTGGAGGCGTCCTGTGGTTGTGTTGTGTTGCCATTTAAATTTGTTGCATCGAGACCGCATTAAACAATATCAAGCAATCCGTGATTATATTGTCACATTGCCAGCAGATTCACCGCTGATTTTGGCAGGCGATTTTAATGATTGGTCAAAAAAATCTTGTCAAGCCTTGTCATCGCTAGGGCTTAGCGAAGTATTTTTGCAGGTACATGGTGAATATCCTGCGACATTTCCCGCCAAAATGCCTGTATTAAGTTTAGATCGTATTTATGTGCGTAGGCTTAAGGTGCATAATGCGATGGTGCATGGTGGTGTGCCGTGGTCAAATTTATCTGACCATCTGCCCATCAGTGCGTGTGTTTCTGAGATGAGCGAGTGATGATCATATCAGTCAAACAATGTGGCTTTATCAGTAAAATAGCGATATAAAAAATAACGCCATTTTATTATGGTATTTGATAAAATTAACCAATTCAACCAGTTAAAACCAATCAATCACAAAAGGGGCAATGATGCAAAAGTGGGTATTAGCCAGTAATAATCAAGGTAAGTTGGCAGAATTTCAGGCGTTATTTGATGAAGCTGATTTGGGCGTTCATATCATCACGCAAGGCAGCTTGGGCATTGGCGATGTCAGCGAAGATGGGCAGAGTTTTATCGAAAACGCCATCATCAAAGCACGCCATGCTGCCAAAGTCAGTGGACTGCCTGCGGTGGCAGATGATTCAGGGCTATGCGTCCCCATGCTTGGCAATGCTCCTGGAATTTTTTCGGCGCGCTATGCTGGGCATCATGGCGATGATGCTGCTAATAATGCCAAATTGCTTGAGCAATTAAAACCCTATCGTAGCAATATCCCCATTGATGCCTTTTTTGTCTGTGTGCTGGCGTATGTGCGTCATGGTGATGACCCGATGCCACTGATTGCAATTGGTAAATGGCATGGCGAGATACTTAATGAACCTGTGGGCGAGCATGGATTTGGTTATGATCCGCTGTTTTATATCCCCAAGCTTAAAAAATCATCCGCCCAGCTGGATCATGCCGCCAAAAATGCCATCAGCCACCGAGCGTCTGCACTGCAAGATTTGCTTCGCCAATTAAAAGAAACTTGTCTGGTGTGATTTTTAGTTTTCGCATGGGCTAAGAGTTGTATTTTTCACAATGATTAGCTATACTGTATTGCTTTTAATATATTTATGTGGTTATAGTTAAATATTCTTTAATTAGGATATTAGTATATTTTCACAACTAGATTTTGGTCTTTTGACCGACTGTTTTTTATTTTTAAATGATTTAAGGTGAGTTATGAGCGATTTACAAATATCTGTGAATGTGGTTTCTGATAAAGAAACGCAGCTAACTGTCAAAGTGCCTGTAGGTAATATCCAAAGTAAGGTTGAAAGTCGTATCCGTAGTGTTGCAAAGACCGCCAAAATTGATGGTTTTCGTAAGGGCAAAGTGCCAGTATCACACATCCGCTCACAGTATGGTGCTGGCATTCAGCAAGAAGTGATCAACGATGTGATTCGTGATACGGTCTTTGAAGCCATTGGCAACGAAAAAATCCGTGTTGTTGGCGTGCCAAACATTGATGATGTGAAGCTTGAAGATGATTTTTTGGTGTATCAAGCCACGGTTGAGACTTTCCCAGAAGTAGAAGTTCAAGGCTTGGGCGATATTGAAGTTGAGCGTCACACTGCCACCATCTCTGATGAAGATGTTGATACCATGATTGAAAATCTACAAAAGCAACGCCAAACTTTTGAAACCAAAGAAGGTGAGCTAGAAGAAGGCGATCAAGCAACTTTTGATTTTGAAGGTTTGATTGATGGCGAGAAATTTGAAGGTGGCAGTGCCGAAAATCACACCTTGGTCATCGGTTCAGGCCGCATGATTCCAGGCTTTGAAGATGGTATGAAAGGCATGAAAGCTGGCGAAGAAAAAACCATCACCGTTACTTTTCCTGAAGACTATCAAGCAGAGCATTTGGCAGGTAAAGAAGCACAATTTGTCATCACGCTAAAAGAAGTCAAGGCGTCAGCTTTGCCTGAACTCAATGATGAATTCTTTGAGCTGTTTGGTGTGACCGAAGGCGGTTTAGATCAGTTAAAAGCCGATGTTCGCAAAAATATGGAGCGTGAGGTAAAACATGCCGCTCGCAATCAAGTCAAACAAGCTGCGTTTGATGCTTTGCTTGAAAAAAATGAATTTGATGTGCCAAAAGCCATGTTGGATCAAGAGATTGACCGTCAACGCCAACTGATGCTAAATCGCTTTGCCCAGCAATTTGGTGCCGATCCTAAGACTTTTGATTCAAATATGTTGCCAAATGAATTGTTTGAAGATCAAGCATTGCGTGCCGTGCGTTTGGGCGTTTTGGTCAGCCAAATCATCGAATCACAAAAACTCACTGTTGATCAAGACCGTGTGACTGCCTTTATCGCAGAAGCTGCTGAAAACTATGAAGATCCAGCAGAGGTGATTGAATATTACACCAATGATAAAGCACAGCGTGCCCAAGTTGAATCTGTTGTGCTAGAAGATCAAGTGGTGGACTATCTGCTTGGTCATGCCAAGGTGAGCGATAAAGCAGTGAACTACCAAGAGTTGTTGGCCGCAGCCCAGCAACAAGCCATCTAATCTTATGTTGAGCTAGGCTGATTGCTGATTTGACAAATACCCCAAGCTGATGCGTGGGGTTTTTGTTCTAAAGATAAAACTAGATTACTAAATATCCATGATAACTTTGTTTTTAAAATACTAAGTTTAAAAACAGGCATTAACGACACAAATTGAGAATACCATGAGCATAAAACACAATCCTTATTATGACCAGCTGACCGATGCTTTATATGCCCCTCAAAATGCATTGGTACCTATGGTCATCGAACAGTCAGGTCGTGGCGAACGATCGTTTGATATTTTTTCACGCCTATTGCGTGAGCGAGTCATTTTCTTGACAGGTCAAGTCGAAGACAATATGGCAAACCTAATTGTTGCCCAGCTGCTGTTTTTGGAGGCGGATAATCCAGAAAAAGACATTCATTTATATATCAATTCACCTGGCGGTGTTGTCACAGCAGGCATGGCGATTTATGATACAATGAACTTTATCAAACCCCATGTTTCAACGATTTGCATGGGTCAAGCCGCTTCAATGGGCTCATTTTTATTGTCGGCAGGAGAAAAAGGTAAGCGTTACGCATTGGCAAACTCCCGTGTGATGATTCATCAGCCATTGGGGGGATTTCGTGGTCAGGCCTCTGATATTGAGATCCATGCTCGAGAGATCATTGAGCTAAAAGCCAAACTTAACCGTTTATTGGCAGAACATACAGGCCAACCGATTGAAAAGCTTGAGCGTGATACCGACCGTGACCATTTTATGAGTGCTGAGCAGGCGCGTGATTACGGTTTGGTGGATGTCGTGCTTGATAAGCGACCAAAAAATCTATAAGGGGCTGTTATGACAACCAAAGAGATACCAAGTTGCTCATTTTGTGGCAAGAAAAAAACCGAAGTCCAAAAACTCATCGCAGGCAATGATGCCAATATTTGTAATGAATGCATCGCTGTTTGCGGAGATTTATTGGGAGATTGGTCAAAACCAACCAAATCATCTGGCAGATCGTCTGATCGATCAGCTGATACCAGCCTCCAATCAGATGTCCAGCTGAGCATTGAAACAGATAGCGATAAAGATGAATGGCTGAATAAAGTTCTGCCAAAACCAAAAGAGTTGCGAGCACACTTAGATGATTATGTCATCGGTCAAGATGTTGCCAAAAAGGCACTGTCTGTGGCGGTTTATAATCACTACAAACGCCTGAAAGTTGCTAATGATAAAAAAGATACGGATGGTGTTGAGTTATCCAAATCAAATATCTTGCTGATCGGACCGACAGGTTCGGGTAAGACGCTACTGGCACAGACACTTGCCAAGATGTTGGATGTACCATTTGCCATGGCAGATGCAACGACGCTGACCGAGGCAGGTTATGTGGGTGAAGATGTTGAAAATATCGTTCAAAAACTGTTGCAAGCGGCAGACTATGATGTCCAAAAAGCCGAAAAAGGCATCATTTATATTGATGAGATTGATAAAATCTCTCGCAAAAGCGAAAATCCATCAATCACGCGTGATGTTTCAGGCGAGGGCGTGCAGCAAGCACTGCTTAAGCTCATTGAGGGGACGGTGGCAAATATTCCACCCCAAGGCGGTCGCAAGCATCCACGCCAAGAGATGATTCAGGTAGATACCAGTAATATTTTGATGATTGTAGGCGGGGCATTTGCTGGACTGGATAAAGTCATTCGTCAGCGTACCGAAAAAACAGGTATCGGTTTTCATGCGGATGTTAAAGCCCAAGATGAATCAAGCATCACCGAGCTATTTCGTGAGGTGGAAGCTGAAGATTTGATTAAATTTGGTCTAATTCCAGAGCTGATCGGCCGCTTGCCAGTGCTTGCAAGCTTAGAAGAGCTTGATGAGGCTGCTTTGGTACAAATTCTAACCGAACCCAAAAATGCACTGGTTAAGCAATACCAGTATCTTTTTGATATGGAAGGCGTTCAATTAACCTTTGAGCCTGAAGCACTGACCGCCATCGCCAAGCGTGCCCAAGAGCGAAAAACGGGTGCTCGTGGCTTGCGTTCTATCATTGAAAATGCACTGATGGATACGATGTATGAGCTACCTAGCATGACCGATATCGCAGAAGTGATTGTCACCAAAGGCGTCATTGAGTCTGGCAAGCCGCCAGTGACTAAGCCTAAATCGTGATGGGGGCTGCTAATCACATCCTGCTTATCAGATCTTACCTGCTATTTTTACTAGCAGGTAAGATCTGTTTATAGGGGCTGGAATGTAATGAGTGTGAATTTTGATTACTAAAAGCTTAGTTTAAATGAGTTTATTGTATAAGAACAGATTTTTTCATAACAAAATCATGTTTATGAGATTGGCATATAATAAAAAAGCTAGATTATAAGACCATGTTCTAGATGTGGTATTATGACAGTCTTTAATCTTAAGGTTGATTTTCATGACGAATCCAAAGTATTTCAAAAGTTACAGGGAAAGGCTAGGTTTTAATAGCCAAAGAGAGGCAAAAGAATTTTTTGCAGCCAAAGATATTAAACCATCTATTGATTATGACTATATTGATGGTTTAAATAATAGGCTGAAAGATATTGTCAATAAGATTAATAACCTTGTTGTTGATAGTATTAGGGTTGAAAATACAACAGAGTTTTGCAACTTGAATATTCTTGAGGTTTTTGAAAAAATAAAAAATAATCAAATTTTGCATAGGTTGAATAACCAAGGTCGAAGACCTGAGGAAGTCTATTTTTCATGGATAAGAGGTTTGGTTATTGCAAATTTCTTTCTGAATGCTCTAAGTATCATTTTTGAAGTTCCGATCAGTAATATCCGTTTGATTGGTGATGATGATTTATCAAATATCGAATTTTTTAAACGCACTCCTAAAGCAGATTTAGAGCTAAAACTTCATAATGGAGAGTTGATTCGTGTTGAAATACAATCGGGATTTCAGGGCATTAATGATATTAAACAGCACAAAGTCCTAGAGGCAAAGAGAGTCAAAATAACTGATGGTATTGCTTCATTGGTGGTACATATTGATATTTATAATGGGCAGGTCGCTTTTGTTCGGCTAGACACTATCGAGGATGATAGTGTGAATTGGATTACTAGACAACAGATGGAAGGGCAGACTGTATTTAATATTGATTCCAATCATTTTTTGTGGAGATTAACCGAAATTCCTCCAAGATTTTCGGATCTAGAAATACAATTATGAATAAGATAAAAGTTATTGATTTATTCGCAGGCGTAGGTGGATTAAGTTACGGTTTTGCCCATGATGAAAGTTTTATGATTGTTGCAGCAAATGAAATCCTACCCAAAATGGCAAAAGCCTATGAGCTCAATCACCCTTTAGTCAAAATGTATAATCGGGATATTAAAGATTTTGGCATACATGATTTATCTCAAGATTTGGGTATAAAGATAGGTGAGATAGATTTGGTGGTTGGTGGACCACCCTGTCAAGCTTATTCAACAGTAGGTAAGAGATTAGTAGATGATCCTAGGGGGAAATTATTTCAAGAGTACTACAGAATATTAAAAGAATTGCAACCCAAAGCTTTTATCTTTGAGAATGTTAAAGGGTTATTATCCATTCAAAAAGGAGAGTTATTCGAAAAAATTCTTGAATTATTTGGTTCGCTTGGATATCATGTCGATCATAAGATACTAAATGCAGCAGATTTTGGGACACCACAAATTCGAGAAAGGGTAATTGTAGTGGGTTCAAAATTGAACCAGCCTTTCGTTTTTCCACAACCAACACATTATAATCCTGATCAGCTATTAACTCTACCTACGAGTATTATGAAACCTTATGTTACTTTGGCAGAAGCTATTGGAGACCTTCCATTAATTGAGTCAGGGGAAATTGCTATTGATTATGCTGATAAACCACAAAACTCATATCAAAAGTTGATGCGAAAAAATGCCCCAGCTCATTTGATGGATCATAGTGCTCCTAAAAATAATCAAAAATTAATTGAACTGATGAAAGCATTGCCAGATGGAGGAACTCCTTTGGATTTACCAGAGTCTATTAGACCAAAAAGTGGTTTTGCAAACACCTATTCTAGGCTTTGGTGGAATAGGCCTAGTACAACAATTACAAGGAATCTAAGCACGCCTTCCTCATCAAGATGTATACATCCAAAAGTTGCTAGATCCTTAACAACTAGGGAAGGTGCAAGAATACAAGGTTTTCCAGATAGTTACCTATTTTTTGGATCAAGAAGTGATAAAAATTTACAAATTGGCAATGCAGTACCACCATTTTTATCTATCGCACTCAAAGACAGTATTAAACATCATTTTCAAATATAAATCTTATTTGATGATTTTTGCCCAACCGCCTTGGTAAAAATTCTAACCGAACCCAAAAATGCACTGGTTAAGCAATACCAGTATCTTTTTGATATGGAAGGCGTTCAATTAACCTTTGAGCCTGAAGCACTGACCGCCATCGCCAAGCGTGCCCAAGAGCGAAAAACGGGTGCTCGTGGCTTGCGTTCTATCATTGAAAATGCACTGATGGATACGATGTATGAGCTACCTAGCATGACCGATATCGCAGAAGTGATTGTCACCAAAGGCGTCATTGAGTCTGGTCAAACACCCATAACTAAGCCTAAATCGTGATGGGAGCCATCATTTAAGACAGCTTGGATATTTACCAAAAATCCGCCGATACCATTCGGCGGATTGCTCTTTAAGCATTACCCTTTTTTAAATAGTATCGCTTAATTCAGGAAATGCGCGCATCTTATCAGCATCTATCCAAGCTTGCACCCACTTAGGCGGCGGTAGCTGAAAATCGGCATGACCGATAGCATCCAACACTTGCTTGGTGGGAATGGTTTTGCCAGTTTTGATATTGGTAACAGCGGTGCGTAGCAGAGCTTGGGAGGTGGCTTTGGCATTGACTGTCATCACTTGCTCAATATAAAACCAGCGTTCATCAACACCGATGAGACGAGTGTGTATACTTGTCTTTTGAAACAGTCGCACACGCTTACGATATTGTATGCTACTGCCTGCGACAACCAAGCCTCATTTGTGATAAATCAGCTGTTTGCCAAGCCCTGTACGAATGGCAAAATCTGTACGACCTAAGTCAAATAAGGTCAGTACTCGACCATTATTTAACTCAAGAAAATTATCAATATCATTAATATGGCAAGTATAATGGATGGTGCTTGTTTCTATGATGGGCAAACGCTCACCACGCAGTGCGCTAAGTGTGCTTTTACTGATGGACAGACCTAGACGGATAAATGGATACATGCTCACTTTCCTTTTAATAGTGGTAGATTAACGCTTATAAAGCCGTGTTGCTGTAGGCGATGATAATCAACATGTGTGAAAACTGTTAGGTACTGTGGCGATATGGTGCCAGTCGGCTGCGTAGGTTGGTCGTGCAGTTAGTGTTGCCATTAATATAACGACGACAAAAATAAGCTTAAGTCATGGTTTTTCTTTGGGTTGGTTAAATCGGTTTATGATATCAATCATACAACGCCAGCTCTTCGGCACGCTCATATAGCAGTGCCGTCTCGCATAAATAGCGTGCGACCGTTTGTTCGTGACGGTTGTGATAGGTATTTTGGGCAGTGATCTGGCAGTGTCGTTCACGGTCGGCATTGATGGCGCGTTGTTCGTCACGCAGTCGTGATTGCGTCTCGTCAGATAACTCATCCCAAACGGCGTTAATATGAGCAACCGCATCATCGTATAAGGCATGTGCTTCACTGGGCGTATAGCTCTCCAAATGATCACCGTGGTCATTATGGGTCGGCTGATCGGTAGGGTCATAAAATAGCGTTGGCTGATTGGCGACATTGGCTGCATAAATACGCAAAGTTTCGGTACGCTCATCAAGTCTGGGTACTTCGCATTGATAGCGTGCCGTGTCTATATCCATTGGGTGGCTGTATTGGCTGGCAGCTTGCGCCTTACAAAGCTCTTCTCGTGTGCTATTGATGTGGCGTTGTTCATCACGCAGTTCATCTTGAATGGTTTTGGGCAGATTATTCCAAACGGCATTAATGCGATTTACCGCCGCCAAATAAGCAGCATGTGCGTGTTCGTATGAGGCTTGTTGCTCGGGCGTGGTTTCATCAGGTGTAAATGGTATCATCGGCTCAATGGCAACTAATTTGGGAATACTGCTGTTAGGCGTGTCATGATTTAAGGGGGTGACAGGCTCATCACGATGCCCAAAAAATCCTGCTGATGATACCAAAAAATATGCCAAAATCACCACGGCAATCATCGCTATCAATAGCCCAACAAGCCAGCTTATCAGTGATGATTTTTTGGGCTTGGGTGGCTCATGTGGGCGATAATCATCGGTTGTCTGTATGGGCGAATGGGTGGTTTGTGTGCCAAAGTCAGGCGGCGTCGTGCGGCTAAACTTTGCATTCATTTGTAGCCATAAGTCATAGTCTGCTCGCTTGATGGGGTCTGATAAGGTTTCGTAGGCTTGGCGAATTTGCACAAGACGATGAGCGGCATTTGGATTATTTTTATATTTTTTGGTTAAAGCGTGATAAGCGGCATCAATGATTTCGGTATCAGCGGATAAAGATATGCCCAAAATGTCGTAATAGGTTGGCTGTGTCATAACAAATGCAATAAAACCTCATGAAAGATTTGGGTCAAAATTGGATAAATCAGCTTGGTATGGATTGATTATGATGTATATCTTATAAAAATAGCGAGTTTTTGTAAATAATTATTTATTCAATGCTTTGATAAAATCATGATGGATCATACTGACCGATATTGATCATATGCTTTACAATAAAAAAGTATTGGTATGATGGTTTATGCGTGACCCATGGGTCATCATTAAGCAGGAATATGGCAGGTGAAATGGCGTGATGGGTGTGTTATATTAAAGGTGCGTTTGCCAAGAATGGCAACACGATTGACCAACATCACAAGGGGTATTCATGATTTATCAAGGAAAAAATATTCAGGTTGATTTTTTTGACCAAACACAAGGTATCGTGCAGTTTCATTTTAATGCCACCGATGAAAGCGTTAATAAATTTGATCGCAAAACCACTCAAGAATATCAAGAAGCGGTAACCGCACTTGAAAACCGTGATGATATTCAAGGCTTAATCGTCACTTCAGGTAAATCGGTGTTTATTGCTGGTGCGGATATTACTGAGTTTACCGAATATTTTAGTCGCTCTCAAGATGAAATTGAGACATGGCTTTTGGACATCAATCATATTTTTAATCGCTTTGAGGATTTGCCCTTCCCCAAAGTGGCAGCGATTAATGGTGCAGCGTTAGGCGGTGGCTGTGAGATGGCTTTGGTATGCGATTACCGTGTGGCGGGTGCTTCTGCCCAAATTGGTTTGCCTGAAACTAAGCTTGGTATTTTTCCAGGTTTTGGCGGTTCAGTGCGTCTGCCACGCCTGATTGGCATTGATAACGCCCTTGAGGCCATTGCGACAGGTAAGGCGTATCGACCTGATGAAGCACTTAAATTGGGATTGGTTGATGCGGTGGTGGCTGATGAGCTGCTTGAGCAGGCAGCGGCTGATTTGGTCAAAAAATGCTTAGCAGGCAAATTTGATTGGCAGGCGAAGCGTCAAGAAAAACAAGTCCCAGTTAAGCTCAATCAGCTGGAGCAGGCAATGGCATTTAATTCGGCTAAGGGTGTCATTTTTGCCAAAGCCAATCCAAAACATTATCCTGCGGTGGCGATTGCCCTTGAGACCATCGAAAAACACGCCAATTTAAACCGTGATGATGCGATTGCCCTTGAAGCCAAAGGTTTTGCAAAAGCTGCAACAACCCCACAAGCGGCCGCCTTGGTTGGCTTATTTTTAAATGACCAAACAGTCAAAAAACTTGCCAAAAAGCACAGTCAAAATGCACAAACCATCAAGCAAGCCGCTGTACTTGGTGCAGGCATCATGGGTGGCGGTATCGCTTATCAGGCAGCGACCAAGGGCTTGCCAATTATTATGAAAGACATTCAAACCAAGCAGTTAGATCTTGGCATGAATGAAGCTGGCAAACTGTTATCTAAAGAGGTTTTGCGTGGTAAATCAACGCCAGCTAAGATGGCTCAAACCTTAAGCCATATTCGCCCAACCTTAAACTATGGCGATTTTGGTGAAGTTGATATTGTGATTGAGGCGGTCGTTGAAAACCCGACAATCAAAGAAGCGGTATTGTCTGAGGTGGAGAGCTTGGTAAAACCAGAGACCATTTTGGCCTCAAATACCTCAACGATTTCTATCACTCGCTTGGCGAATGCCCTAAAACGCCCCGAAAACTTTGTGGGTATGCACTTTTTTAACCCAGTACATCGCATGCCATTAGTTGAGGTGATTCGTGGCGAGAAAACCAGCGATACCGCCATCGCAACAACAGTTGCATTGGCACAAAAAATGGGCAAAACTCCAATTGTCGTCAATGACTGCCCAGGCTTTTTGGTAAACCGTGTGTTATTTCCTTATTTTGGTGCGTTTGATTTGCTGGTCAAAGAAGGTGCCGATTTTGTTACCATTGATAAGACCATGGAAAAATTTGGCTGGCCGATGGGTCCTGCGTATCTTTTGGATGTTGTGGGTATGGATACAGGCGTTCATGCTGCCAAGGTGATGGCAGAAGGTTTCCCTGACCGTATGAAGCCAGATTATAAAGGTGCAACGCAGCTGATGTTTGAGCATGAGCGTTTGGGTCAAAAAAATGGTGTTGGTTTTTATCAATATGAAACCGATAAGCGTGGTAAACCGAAAAAAATTGCCGATAGCACCACTTATGAGCTGTTAAACTTGGTTCAAACTGGCGATCAGACTTTTGATGAGCAAGAAATCATCGACCGCATGATGATTGCATTTTGCAATGAAACCGTACGCTGCTTAGAAGATAATATCGTCGCAAGTCCTGCTGAAGCTGATATGGCGATGATTATGGGCGTGGGTTTCCCACCATTTCGTGGCGGCCCTTGCCGATATATTGATCAAATCGGTGTCGCAAACTATGTCGCATTGTGCGATAAGTACGCACATTTAGGTAAGGCATATGAAGCACCTGCCAAATTGCGTGATATGGCTCAAAATGGTGAGACTTTTTACTAATTATTGCTCCAATTATCCAAGGAAAAACAATGACAACTCTAAGTCCAAAAGATGTAGTAATCGTTGATGGTGTGCGTACGGCAATGGGTAAAACCAAAAATGGTATGTTTCGCCATGTGCGTGCCGATGATTTGTCCGCCAAGCTGATTTTGGCACTGATTGCACGCAACGACATTGATCCAAGCGAGCTTGAAGATGTGATTTGGGGATGCGTGAACCAAACACTTGAACAAGGCTGGAACATTGCTCGTTATGCAGCCTTATTGGCAGGTGTGCCAAAAACTGTGGCAGCTCAGACCGTGAACCGTTTGTGTGGTTCATCCATGCAGGCTTTACATACCGCTGCCGCTCAGATTATGACCAATCAAGGCGATATGTTTATCATCGGTGGTGTTGAGCATATGGGGCATGTGTCAATGATGCACGGCGTTGACCCAAACCCAAAGGCGTCTAAACACTATGCCAAAGCATCAAATATGATGGGTCTGACCGCCGAGATGCTAGGTCGGTTAAATGGCATCACCCGTGAAGAGCAAGATGCCTTTGGGGTGCATTCGCATAAAAAAGCATGGGCGGCCACCCAAGCAGGCCGTTTTGATAATGAAATTGTTGGCGTAGAAGGGCATGATGCTGCAGGTAATCTGCAGTTATGCACTGTCGATGAGGTCATTCGTCCTGATGCTAATTTAGAGGCATTCCAAGCGCTTAGACCTGTATTTGACCCCAAAAATGGTACAGTTACCGCAGGCACAGCCTCGGCACTGTCAGATGGTGCTTCAGCAATGCTTATCATGTCCGCCCAAAAAGCCAAAGATTTGGGGTTAAAACCTCGTGCACGCATCCGTGGCATGGCAGTGGCAGGATGTGATGCGGCAATCATGGGTTACGGTCCTGTGCCTGCCACCCAAAAAGCCTTAAAGCGTGCTGGTCTTAATCTGTCTGATATCCAAACCATTGAGCTCAATGAAGCGTTTGCTGCTCAAGGTCTATCGGTACTCAAAGGCTTAGATTTACTTGACAAGCAAGATATCGTCAATCATAACGGTGGTGCAATTGCGTTGGGTCATCCGCTTGGTTGCTCTGGTGCTCGTATCACAACCACGCTGTTAAATGTCATGGAGCAACAAGATACTCATTTGGGACTTGCGACCATGTGCATTGGCTTAGGTCAAGGTATCTCAACCATCATTGAGCGTGTCTAAAGCGTGTCTAAGATGACGATGTGTGTTAGTTAAGAGACACAGCCAGCACACCAAAACCCAAGCGTAATCTTATGCTTGGGTTTTTTTAAATATATTAAGACCATACCATAAAAATTCTCTTTATGTTACTGTCATCTGATTTGCAAGTTGTTAGCCTAAAACAGCAAAGTCTGACTTTCAGATAAAAGTAAGATAAAAGTTTGATGATGAGATTTTGGCAGTCGCCTTTGTTAATGGTATGCTGTTTAATTACGCTCATGCTCCGAGTATCTCAACATCTTGCCAATTTTAATAAAAATACCGTCAAGATGTGCTACTTGACGGTATTTTTTATGATTGAGTTGCTTGAATTTGGGTGCGTTTTCGTGTGTGAGCGTCTTTGATGGCTTTTTTGATGGCAGGGATTTGGGCATCTGTTGCCAATCTGCCTTCATTGATCAGCCGTGTACGGTCAGTGCTGTCAAAGACAGCGGCACCTGTCATCTTGGGACAGATTAGGACATCAGCGGCACGGATATCTTCAGGTGCGGCGGTCAAATTGGCACCCAAATTACCAAACCACCGAGAAAATTCGGAGGTCTTGGTAGGCAGCTGTTTTGGTAGAGAGATGTTGGTGTTGGTAGGAATAGACTGCATGACAACACCAAGCAAATCACCCAATGGTATGTCAATAGGCAAGCCTTTGGCAGCTTGATTGAGCTTATTAAGATTGACTGGCACAGTTATGGTCTTATCGCCCCATGTGGCACTAATGCCTGTATGATTGCGTTGGATATTGATACTACTGCCTTGATTAGGCAGAGCGTTTGCATTGGGTGATGCTTGTTTTTCGCCCATGACATCGACAGCGATGACGATATCAGCGCCCAGACTCTTGGCGATGCGTGTCGGTAATAACGCCACTTGTGAACCATCTACATATTTTTTACCGCCTACTGTGGGAATGCGTGGCGGAATGAATAATTTTGGGACACTAGATGAGGCTTGAACTGCCAAGCCTGCCTCCCCAGTTTTAAAAGTTACTGCCGTATTGGTGTGCATCTGTGTTGCCACCGCCGCATAGCGTATGGGAAAAGATTCGATGGGGCGATGGTTGACTTGCTCATTGACATAGCGACGCAGGCGTGTTCCGTCAATCAAGCCTTGCTGTGAGGGCGTAATTTCAATCAAATCCGTTTCTTTGACAGTATCGGCAAGAGCGACCATCTCAGATGGTGTCTTGCCACTGGCATACACGGCACCCACCAGCGCCCCAGCACTGGTGCCAACCACCATATCAGGACGGATACCATGTGCCTCAAGGGACTTAATTGCCCCAATATGGGCAAACCCACGCATACCACCCCCACCAAGCACCAAAGCCACGACAGGACGAGTTTTATCAGATTTTGGCGTAACCAAACTTGGAGCGGTAGATGATGGCGTAGCACTAGCATAAGCCGTCAGTATCGGTGCAAAGATGGATATGACTGCTGAAGCCAATCTCATGATAACTCCTAAAAATAATCAAAAAATCACTGTGCACTATATCACATCTTTGGTGTGTGGATATTTGACAAATGCGATTTTATGTCATGATTATGTAGAGATTTTATAAATACTTACAAACATTTCTCAATTTAAAGACATTGGCATGCCTGATTTTGGGTGTTAATTGGTTAAGCTGGTCTCAACGATGATGACTAATGCCAAAAAGTGATTTACTTTGTACAAAAAGTTATTTTCGATTTTTGGTTGGTGGTGATACCTTGTGTTGTACCCAAGTGAACCAATCCATAAAATCATCTTGCCATATCGTTAGCCAATTTGAGAGCCAAAATCATGATGACAAAACCCATACTTTGGCAGATTCCAGTGCCAAGTGATGAGACTATAAAAGGTCTTGATGCCAAAATCAAAACCTTGCATGCTCGCTTATCAGATATCCACGCCAAGCACCATACTGTCAAGTTTGCCAGTAGTTTGCAGGCCGAGGATATGGTCATCACCGATGCACTGGCGAATAGCCATTTAAATACTGAAATATTTATTTTGCAGACAGGTAGGCTAAATACCCAAACACTTAAGCTCATCGACATCGTCAAGGCACGCTATCTTGCACTGAATTTTAAAACTTATGAGCCGCAATCGCACGCCGTGACAGACTATGTGGCAAATCATGGCTTAAACGCTTTTTATGAAAGTGGTGATCTACGCAAATTGTGCTGCTTTATTCGTAAAGTTGAGCCTTTAAATCGTGCTTTGGTTGATGCTGATGCTTGGCTGACAGGGCAACGCCGTGAGCAGTCAGTCACTCGCACCGAGCTGAATTTGGCAGAAACAGATTTGGCTCGTGGCATTGCCAAATACAATCCAATTTTTGATTGGCAAGAGGCGGATGTCTGGGCATATATTTTGACCAAAAATATACCATTTAATGAGCTGTATCACCAAGGCTATCCTTCCATTGGCTGTGAGCCTTGCACCATGCCTGTCAAACAAGGCGAGGATATCCGTGCAGGACGCTGGTGGTGGGAGCATAAAGACAATAAAGAGTGCGGTTTACACAAATGACTTGGGGGCGTGCATTTAAAATTAAGCACCTTAACAAACAACCCCAGATTTAGACAATTTTATTTAGACTGATAGGTAATTATCATGACAGCAACTATTCTACAAAACGAGCATTTAGATTGGCTTGAAGCAGAATCTATTTATATTATCCGAGAAGTGATCGCTGAGTGCCGTAATCCTGCTTTGCTATTTTCAGGGGGTAAAGATTCAGTTGTGCTACTTGCACTGGCACGCAAGGCATTTGCCATCAAAGGTCGTGATGTGGCATTGCCATTTCCTTTGGTGCATATTGATACAGGGCATAATTATCCTGAAGTGATTGAGTTTCGTGATGCACAGGTTAAAACGCTTAATCTGCGTTTGGTTGTCGGTCATGTCGAAGACTCCATCGCCAAAGGCACGGTCGTGCTGCGTAAAGACACTGACTCAAGAAACGGCGCTCAAGCGGTCACCTTGCTTGAAACCATTGAGGCGTATCAGTTTGATGCCTTGATGGGTGGTGCTCGTCGAGACGAAGAAAAGGCGCGTGCCAAGGAGCGGATTTTTTCATTTCGTGATGAGTTTGGTCAATGGGATCCTAAAGCTCAGCGTCCTGAGCTATGGTCTTTGTATAATGCCAAGCACCATCAAGGCGAGAATATGCGTGTATTTCCGATTTCAAACTGGACAGAACTTGACATTTGGCAATATATCGCACGAGAAAATCTCAAGTTGCCTTCGATTTATTATGCTCATGAGCGAGAAGTGGTCGAAAAAGGTGGACTTTTGGTGCCTGTTACGCCATTGACCCCAAAAGCTGATGGCGATGTCAGCGAAATTCGTTCGGTGCGTTTTCGTACTGTGGGTGATATCTCATGCACCTGCCCTGTGGCAAGTCTTGCCACCACGCCCAAAGAGATTATCCAAGAGACCGCTGTGGTTGAGATTTCAGAACGCAGTGCCACTCGCCTTGATGATCAAGTCAGTGAAGCGGCGATGGAAGTCCGCAAAAAACAAGGTTATTTTTAATACACCAAATAACTATTAAGATAATTTATTATCTTAATTAAATAATATTGAATAATCTTGATTGAGCCGATGATCTCACAAGCTTATCGCCAATCAATGTATCAAAACAAGCAAATTCGCAAACAGATTATCAGGTAAAAGGACAGGCAGATGAGCCATCTAAATACCCATGCACCGCTAAGATTTATCACCGCAGGTAGCGTTGATGACGGCAAAAGCACCCTGATCGGTCGCCTGCTTTATGACAGTAAGGCACTACTGACCGATCAACTTTACAATCTAAATAACACCAAAACCGCAGGCGATGCCATTGATTTTTCGGCACTGACCGATGGGCTTTTGGCGGAGCGTGAGCAAGGCATCACCATTGATGTGGCGTATCGCTACTTTTCGACCGCCAAGCGTAAATTTATTATTGCCGACACGCCAGGGCATGAGCAGTACACACGCAATATGGTTACAGGTGCTTCAACCGCTCATGCAGCGGTGGTACTCATTGATGTATCACAGATTGATTTTGGGCAAGCTGTCATTCAGCTTTTGCCACAAACCAAGCGACATTCAGCCATCTTAAAGCATTTACGCTGCCCTCATATTATCGTGGCGATTAATAAGATGGATTTATTGAATTTTGATGAAAATAAATTTAACACCGTCGTGCATGCTTATAAAAAATTGGCGGCACAGCTGAATTTACAAGATGTCAAATTTGTGCCTGTTTCTGCCCTAAATGGTGATAATATCGTTCATAAGAGCCAAAATACACCATGGTATCAAGGTGGTACATTACTTGAGATATTGGAGAGTTTGCCTGTAGATGGATCGGTTTTGACTGATACGGCAGCGTTTCATTTGCCAGTGCAGTATGTGCTGCGTGCTGATGGCGACAAAAAAGATGATTTTCGTGGCTACCAAGGTCGTATCGAATCAGGCAGCGTTTCGGTTGGTGATAAAGTGCGTGTTGAGCCATCAGGTCGCATGAGTCATATCCAAGAGATTATCAGCCCCAATGGTGTCGTCAGCCGAGCATCTGTGGGCGAACAAATCACCATCACGCTCACCGATGACATCGATATCTCTCGTGGTGACAGCATCGTCTCGGTAGCGTCTCAGACCCTGCCGACCAAGCGTCTGCGTGCCACATTGTGTTGGTTTGATGAGCGTCCCTTAAATCCTGCTCGTAAATATTTATTAAAACACACCACCCAAACCGTTTTTGCCAAGGTTGATGAGATTAGTCATGTGTGGGATGTGCATACTTTGTCAAATTTTGCTGATCAATCAACGCTGAATATGAATGACATTGGCGAGGTGAGTATGAATTTACAAAAGCCAATTTTGGCAACCCCTTACGCCCAAAATACCGCCACAGGCTCATTTATTTTGATTGATGAGGCGACTTATCATACCGTGGCAGGCGGAATGATTTTGGCAGAAGAGACCCAAGGTTTTTAAGTGGATTTGGAATAAACCTGTAAAAATCTGACCAAAATGGTCGGATTTTTGCTTTTTTAATAGAATTATTTTACAATCATGATTGCGTTTCATCATTATTGGATAAATTTATGACCAAGTCCGTCATGACCATTCATTTGCCTGTGACCGCACTGTCTGGGGTGGGTCAGGCACTGGCTGGGCGATTGGCCGAGCTTGGCATTCATCGTATTTTTGATATGCTTTTGCACCTGCCACGAGATTATGAAGACCGTAGCCGTATCATTGCTATCAAGGATGTTCATCATGGCATGAGTGCGTTGGTGGCGGGTGCTGTGACTTGGGTTGAAAAAAACCGCACAGGATTATCGGTGACCTTAGAAGATGCCACAGGGGAGATTACGCTTCGGTTTTTTCATACTTATCCAAGTTTATTAACCACAATGATGGTGGGGGCAAAAATCACCGTATTTGGTGAGATCAAGGTTAGTCGCTACGGCACACAGATGTCTCATCCTGACTATCATCTGACAGGCACAAAAAAGTTTGAATCTGGGCTTTTGCCCATTTATCCCACCATCAAAGGCATCAATCAAAATAAACTTAGGCAGCTGGTGCGTCTGGCACTGACAGCTGTTCAGCAAGATGGCATTCATGGCTTATCAGAAACACAGCTAAAAGCAGCAGGCGTTGAGTTGACGGGCGATCTATTGCCAGCATTAAAAGCGGTTCACCTGCCAGAGATACATGCTGATATTTTTAGCCAAACTGCTTTACTGGCAGGACTTAAAGATCGCACCCACCCTGCCTGTCGCCGTATTATTATCGAAGAGCTGGTGGCACATCAGGTCAGTTTTTTGTTTCGGCGTAATCATATCTATCAGTACAAAGCACCCAAATGTGACCCAATCAGCCCGCTTGCCAAGCAACTGGCGGCAAGTCTACCCTTTGAGCTGACCGCCGCCCAAAAGCGAGTCATTGATGAGGCGGTGTCTGATATGGCGACATCACGCCCTATGCTCAGACTTATCCAAGGCGATGTCGGTGCTGGTAAGACACTGGTGGCTGCGATGACAGCATGCTATGCACTAGATAGCGGTTGGCAGGTGGCGGTCATGGCACCAACAGAAATCTTAGCAGAGCAACATTTGATCAATTTTCAAAAGTGGTTTGAGCCTTTGGGGATTGGGGTCGGGTGGCTTGCAGGCAAACAAACCGCCAAAGAGCGTACGGCAGCACTAGATGCCATCAGAAAAAATCAGGTGCAAATTGTGGTCGGCACCCATGCACTGTTTTCAGATACGGTTGTTTTTGCCAAATTGGGGCTTGTCATCATCGATGAGCAGCACCGATTTGGGGTAGAGCAGCGTCTGCGTTTAACCAATAAAGGCATATCAGACGGAGCACCGCATCAGCTGGCGATGACCGCCACGCCCATTCCAAGGACACTTGCCATGAGTATGTACGGCGATATGGATGTTAGTATCATTGATGAATTACCGCCCAAGCGTACGCCAATCACCACAGTGACAATTAACCGAGACCGCCGAGATGAGGTGATTGAGCGTATACAAAATAACTGTCAGGCTGGCAAGCAAGCGTATTGGGTATGTCCACTGGTTGAGGAGTCGTCGGCTTTGGATGTGCAGTCAGCCCAGCTGACTTATGAGGATTTAGGCAATCGGCTTGATATTCGTACAGGGCTTGTACATGGTAAGATGAAAGCTGCTGACAAACAGGCGGTGATGCAAGCTTTTAAGGCAGGCGATATAGATTTACTCATCGCCACAACAGTGATCGAGGTGGGTGTGGATGTACCCAATGCGTCATTGATGGTGATCGAAAATGCCGAACGCTTAGGATTGTCCCAGTTGCATCAGCTAAGAGGGCGTGTTGGGCGTGGATCTGCCAAAAGCTTTTGTGTGTTACTGTATCAGCTGCCATTATCACCAACAGGCATTGAGCGGCTTAATGTACTCAAAGACAGCACCGATGGCTTTGTCATTGCCCAAAAGGATTTGGAGCTAAGAGGTGCAGGCGAGCTTTTGGGCAAACGCCAAACAGGAGACATGGGCTATTATTTGGCGGATATTGTGCGTGATGAGGCACTGCTTGAGGCAGCAGGTGATATTGCACGCCAATTAATCAAAACTTCTGATAAACTGCCAACAGCATTGGCAATCATGAATACTTGGCTACCAGAATCTAAAGACTATGTCCATGTTTGATGACGATAGCTTGGCATTATTTGCCGATTGTACACGCTTAACTGACAGCCAAATCATCCATAAATGGATACAGCATTGGGCATATACCATGCCTGAGCTGAGCGAGGAGCAAGTCAAAGATGTGGTGAGAGGATTTCAGATACAAAGACTGCCTGCAAGAAGCTATTGGCAAGCAGCAGGGCAGGTACAAGATCAAATTGGCGTTATCTTGGCAGGACTGTGTAAGCTTGAATATCAGTCCGATCAAGGCAGTGTGGTCAATGTGCATTTTATGCAAGAAGGTGATGGTATTGGTGAATATCAAGCGTTTCTTAGCGATGAGGTTTGCCGATATAGCCTACAGACCATTGAACCTAGCATCATCATCGCCATAAGCTTGGCACATTATGAATACTGCTGTCAGCGTTATCCGATTTTTTATCGTTACATCAGCCAAAATCTGACCCAAGTCCTAGCACAAAATATCGCTCGTATCGACAGCCTGCTTATCACCGATGGGCAGACTCGTTATGTTAAATTTATTGAAAAAAATCCCAAATTGGCGGCCAGAATTTCGGTGTCTGATTTGAGTTCTTATTTGGGTATGTCACGCCAAATGCTCACACGCATTCGCAAAAAACTGGGTCATCGCCGTGCATGAGCTAAGCTTGGTTGGCTTGATGTTGAGCAAATGCGTATTAACTAAATGGATTAAAATGGTATTTTTATGACTGTTCATCAAAATTACAAGTCACCACCTACTCGCCCCCTTTGGCAATGGATTGTATTTTTTGGGGTGAGTATGATCATTGGCGTACTCATTGGGCGATTTATGTTATCACCAAATCAAGCCACGCCGTCCAAGCAAGCTGCCCAAACCCAAAACGCAGCGGTGATGGCGGTGGAAGCGGTGCATCCCACACCGATCACAATCAAAAACCGCCTGCCAGCTAATGGCGTCGTGGCTGCCGTTGAAACAGCACAGGTTGGTAGTCAGATCAGCGGTGTCGCCATCGAGCGGGTGCTGGTTGAAGTTGGTGAATTTGTCAAAGCAGGGCAAGTGCTTGCAACACTTGATACACGAACCTTTAAGCAGCAGTTATCTTCTGCTGAAGCTGAGCTTGCCACAGCAGTCGCCGCCCAAGAAAAAGCGGCTGCCGATTTGGCACGCACCGAGCCATTATTAGCCATTGATGCGGTGAGCCGTCAAGAGGTTGATGCTTATCGCACCGCACTTCGGCAAGCTTTGGCGAATGTTACCGCCGCTAAGGCCCATGTCGAAAGTGCTCGTACCAATCAGCAGCGAGGTCTGATTACTGCCCCTGTCAGTGGTATAATCAGTGCCAAAAATGCGCAAGTTGGTGCAGTGGTATCAGGTACCCCACTATTTAGCATCATTATAGATGGCGCGCTTGAATGGCAAGCTGCCGTGCCACCTGCCGATGCCGCCAATATCCATGTGGGTCAAACGGCATCTGTTGAGATTGCAGGTCGGCAGGTGACAGGAGAGGTTACTCGCCTAAGTCCTGTGACCAATGATAGCCGAGATATCACTGTCCATGTGCGTCTGCCAAGAGACAGCGGTGCCAGTGCTGGCATGTATCAATCTGGCGAGTTTTTATTTGATGCCCAAAGATACAATGCTGTACCGCTTAGTGCGTTGATGAGCTTAGATGGCTATGATTATGTTTGGCAATTAATGCCAAATATCGGTGATGACGGTCGGACATATCACCAAGTCAAGCGTCAAAAGATTAGCATCATCGCCCAACAAGATAACCAAGTTGCAGTAGATGATTTACCGCAAAGTGCTTTGATTGTTGCAACCAGTGCCAGCTTTTTAGATGATGATGATTTGGTCACTGTTGCAACCATCAATGGGCAAGATGTAGAACACAATCAAGATCACAATCAAACCAGTCAAGCACCAAAACCTGATTTAAACCCCAATCATGGCAACACACGCTAAGGTGGCATCATGAATGTTTCGGCTTATTCTATCAAAAACCCTTTGGTTGCCATCTTATTTTTTACCCTAATGACGATTTTGGGAATTTGTGGATTTTTACAAATGAAAATTCAGCAATTTCCTGATATTGACTTACCGGGGGTGGTAACGACCATTACTTTGGCGGGCGCATCGCCTGACCAGCTTGAAAATGATGTTGCCAAAAAAGTTGAAAATAAACTTGCCAATATTGAGGGCGTTAAAAGCATTCGTACCACACTACAAACAGGTGCGGTCACCATTTTTACGGTCTTTGAGCTTGAAAAACCGAATGATGAAGCACTGGATGATGTGCGTTCAGCTGTCAGCGAAGTCCAAGGGCAATTACCTGCTGCTGCCAATCCACCCATCATCTCAAAAGTCTCTACGGCAGGGTTTCCTGTGGCGACATATTCGGTTTCTGTACAGGGCATGAGCGATACCAAATTATCATGGTTTGTTGACGATACGATTACCAAACAATTATCAAATATCGCTGGGGTGGGAAGTGTCAGCCGTATTGGTGGCGTTGAGCGGCAGATTTTGATACAGCCTAAGATGGATATGATGTCAAGCTTATCCATGCCCATCAGCCAGCTGGCTCGGCAGATTTATGCCAAATGGCAAGATGCTTCAGGCGGTGAAGCAAAGATTGGCAATCAGATTCAGACAATACGCATACTAGGTTCAGGTCAACGGGTTCAAGAATTAGATGACCTACAAATCACCACACCAACAGGAACAGCGGTACGATTGGGTAATTTGGCGGTTATTGAAGATACCCATGCTGATGTGACATCATTAGCAAAGCTTGACGGTGAAGAGGTGGTGGCATTTAGTATCACACGCTCAAAAGGTGCAGGCGAGGTCTCCGTGGTGGCCGCAGTTGATGATGCCTTAGCTGATCTACAAACCCAAATGACTGACCTGAAAATCGAAAAAATCGTTGATTATGCTGCACCCATTGAAGAAAGCTATCAAGCAACGATGCGTATGTTGATTGAAGGCTGTATTTTGGCGGTGATTGTGGTATTTATCTTTTTAAGAGATTGGCGAGCCACTTTTGTGGCAGCCACGGCATTGCCATTGTCTATTATTCCAACTTTTTTTATCATGTATTTGTTTGGTTTTAGCTTAAACATGATTTCACTGTTGGCATTGACTTTGGTGATTGGTGTTTTGGTGGATGATGCGATTGTGGAGATTGAAAACATTGTTCGCCATCTTAATATGGGCAAATCCCCCATGCAAGCTGCTATTGAGGCGGCTGATGAAATTGGGCTTGCGGTCGTTGCAACAACTTTTACGCTGATTGCGGTATTTTTGCCAACGGCATTTATGAGCGGCATTGTGGGGCAGTTTTTTAGCCAATTTGGTTGGACAGCGGTGATTGCAATTTTTATGTCACTGTTGGTCGCTCGCCTGCTGACACCGATGATGGCAGCGTATATTTTACGCCCATCCACTCATACTCAAAAACCTGCTGGTAAATTGATGACAGCTTATCTTCAGATGGTCGCTTGGACGCTGAAGCATCGTACCATGACAGTCGCCTTTGCATCGGGATTTTTTATTGCCTCGCTGATGTTGGCATCGTTTTTGCCATCGGCATTTATTCCACCTGATGAGATGAATCAAACCCAAGTTAGCATTGAGCTGACACCTGATGCAACCTTTGATGATACGCTGCGTATCGCCGAAATGGCGGTCAATAAAGTCAAAGCGGTCAAGGGGGTTGAAAGCGTCTTATTAACAGTAGGTTCATCACACAGCTCAGGCGACCCAAGTCGTATGCGTAGTGCATCAGTCAATACCGCAAAGCTTGATGTTAAGCTTGCCAAGCGTACCATGCGTGCAACCAAAACACAGATTGAATCAGATATTAATCAAGCATTGTTGGCCGTACCAGCGGCACGCTTTAATGTTGGTATGTCAGCAGGTGGCGGTGAGGCAGGCTATGTTTTTTCGATCACAGGTGCTGATGCAAAAAAACTTGATGCCACCGCTCATGAGATAATCAGACAAATCCGTGTCTTACCGATGGTGGCAAGTGTGATTAATAACAGTGCCTTGCCCAGACCTGAGCTGTCAGTTATTCCTGATGAGCTGAGCATGGCAGATAAAGGTGTTACAACGGCAGATTTGGCAAATACATTGCGTGTGGCCACCCAAGGTGATTATGATAGTGCCTTACCAAAGCTTAGCCTAGATACTCGCCAAGTGCCTATTGTGACTCGCTTAAGCCATGAAGATAAGCAAAGTTTAACCACTTTATCCAATCTTTATGTACCAAGCTCAAAGGCGATGTCTGTTCAGATAAAAGATGTCGCATCTTTAAAATTCACCACAGGTGAGGCAAGTATTAGCCGTCTAGACCGTGAGCGTGCCATAAAAATCATGGTATTGCCTACCCAAGATGCTTCTTTGGGCGATCTGATTGATAGCGTCAAATCCACCCAAATTATGCAAACTCTCCCTGATGGCATCCATCTGATTGATGAGGGGCAAGCTGAGGATATGGCTGAGCTATTTACTGGCTTTATGCTTGCGATGGCGGTTGGGATATTTTGTATTTTTGCGGTGCTGATGCTGTTGTTTCATCGTTTTTTACAGCCTTTGACGATTTTGATGGCTTTACCGTTATCTGTTGGCGGTGCATTTATTGGACTGATTGTTACAGGCAGTAGCATGTCAATGCCTGCCATGATTGGGCTGATTTTACTCATGGGTATTGCCACCAAAAACTCCATTTTATTGGTGGATTATGCCATCATTGCTCAAGATGAACAAGGTTTAAGCCGCTTTGATGCGCTCATTGATGCGTGTCGCAAGCGCGCCCAGCCCATCATCATGACGACCATCGCCATGGGTGCAGGTATGTTGCCTTTGGTGATCGGATTGGGTGGGGTTGATTCGACATTTAGCCGCCCAATGGCGTCAGCGGTGATTGGTGGTTTGATCACCTCAACATTATTAAGCTTGGTGGTGATTCCTGTGTTTTATGCTTTGATGGACGATTTGGGAAACTGGTTTAAAAAGCCATTTAACAAACGCCATCGGCAGATAACTTAACATGCCTCACCAAACTGCTTATAAACGGGTCAGATCAGCGGGCGAACAAACCAAGACCAAAGTCAATCAAACAAAATCCACATCTGGGCGTAAGTCTGGTTAGCGATAGGATGATTAATTAAGCTGTCTTAATCTTGTCTTAAAATGATCAGTTTGAGCGGCGACTAATATTTAAGCGGTGGCTAATAAAGACGATTTTTATTGATCAGTGCTGTTAATATGAACGATATGATGATATGTTTGGAGAGATTATTATGCACCCTTTGGCACAATCGGTATTAGAATTTTGGTTTTCAAAAGACGCTCAGCCATTATGGTTTGCTAAATCTTTTGAGTTTGATCAAAAGATTAGTCAGCAGTTTGGCAAAGTGCTGGAGTCGGCGACAGCTGGCGAATGTGCAGATTGGCGTTGTGATATTTTGGGTCGGTTGGCTGAGATTATTGTACTTGATCAGTTTTCACGCAACATTCATCGAGATTCACCAAAAGCTTTTGAGGCTGATGGTATGGCGTTGGTATTATCCCAAGAAGCGATCGCATTGCCAGAGTTTGAGTCTTTAACTTCAGATGAGCGTAAGTTTATGCTCATGCCGTATATGCATTCAGAATCTAAGCTGATTCATAAAAAAGCCATAACGCTGTTTGAGCAATTCACCGATGCAACAACAGTGGCGTATGAGCATCGGCATAAAGAAATTATTGATGAATTTGGACGCTATCCACATCGCAATGCGATACTTGGGCGAGCATCCACCACACAAGAACAAGCGTTCTTAAAAAAGCCGAACAGTTCATTTTAAGCCATGTTGTGCTGCCATTGCCAGATATTTTTGATGAAGTATATCAAGGGTTTGGTGGAGTTCATCAAGCGTTTTATCATTGACTAAGATGTCTGCACCGATTTTTTGAGCCAAGTCCAGTCGCTGTTCTCGGCTGATTTGTTGATCGATGATGGCTTGGATTTGGGTGGGATTATGACCATCACGCTTGGCGACACGCTGTTTTTGAATCTTAGCACTGGTATCTACAACAAGCACATGATCACACAGTGCCAGCAGATTGGGGGATTTGTGTCGCCCCTCAAATAAAAGCGGCACCGAAAGTATCGTATAAGCAGACTGTGAACAGCCAAGTTCATCTAAGATGGCTTGATGAATGGCAGGGTGTATGATGGCATTGAGATGATCTAAAGTCTGTGCATCACTAAATACCCGCGCCCGTACTGCTGCACGATCATATCTTCCTTGATGATCAAGTACCCAATCCCCCAGTGCTTTTTTTAAGGTAATCAAAAGTGGGCTACCGTCTGATGTTAGGCGATGAGCGATGATGTCAGCATCGACCACTGTGATGCCTTGCTTACTAAGATAGTCGCTAACGGCACTTTTGCCGCTGCCAATGCCACCAGTCAAACCCAATATGAACATCATCTCTCCTTATGGTATGTTTTAATTTATGTGAGTTTTAATCATTGTTGACCATGTTAAATAAACTCATTTTAAATGAACTAACAGCAGTCAAGTAGCCATCGTTAAGTGTGTTTACTTAAAATCAATGATCAAAGATTTGATAAAATATCTTTATCTGATGCCAATATACGCCTGTATGCACTCACCAAAGAGCAAAACCACCCAAGCCGCCATAATAAGATATGGTCCAAAAGCAAAAGCAGATGCCTTGCCTTGATGTCTTTGGATGATGATGCCTGCCAACACACCAAGCGCTGCTGCAATAAACACAATCACAGGCAGCTGCCATGCACCAAGCCATGCCCCGCAAGCGGACAAAAGTTTGGCATCTCCAAGCCCCATGCCATCTTGTCGGCGTACCAAACGATACAAGGCATTGATTAGCCAAAGTACCAAAAAACCAACTACCGCCCCAAAGATGGCATCTGTAGGCGTGGTAAAAATCCCAAAGCCATTTGCCATCAAGCCAATCATGCCAAGTGGCAGCACAAAACGATCGGGCAGTAGCTGCACTCGATAGTCGATGCCTGCCAGCCCAAGACCAAACCACACAAAGACCACCGACAAAGCACCGATGATTGATATGCCTTGGATAGCCAGTGTACTGATGCTAAGCAAGGCACTAAGTGGCATCATAATGGCGTATAAACAGGCAGGTGCAACTTTTTGATGATAAGATGACCCAAAGCCTGCCAAAAGCTTATCTTGGGCATTATCCAAGATGATGGGATTAATCACCTGCATCATCTCTGCTTGCCATTCAAGCATCATTTGATAAGGCAGAGTATATATCAGATGGATAAGATAGCCGCCCACCCCTGCACCCAGTAGAGCAATTAGGGCGTACCATATCCAGTTGGGCATAGACGCCAATGATATTAAAGCCATCATGCCCCCATGCTCATATTAAATATTGGTAAGTACATCGCTAGCACAAGCCCACCGATGAGTACACCCATAACAATGATGATGGCAGGCTCAATCATGCCAATCAAAGTATCAATTTTGTCTTTGACCTCTTTATCATGGTGTTTGGCAATTTGATCAAGCATCTCAGACAGCCTGCCTGAGGCCTCGCCCACCGTTACCATCTGCACACTCATGGGCGAAAATAGCTTGGTGTCTGCCATGGCTTGACCCAACGGCGTGCCAGTTTTGACAGCTTTTGCAATCTGTTCACTGGCGTCTAAAAATAGCATATGATGACAGGCTCGCCCCGCCAAAACAATACTCTGTGCCAAAGGCACGCCTGAGCTAAATGTGGTGGATAATGTCTGAGCAAAACGCGCGCTACCAACCGCTTGGATGAGTTTGCCAAAAATGGGCAAACCAAAAGCAGTGTTGGCACACCAAAGCCTTAGGCGTGCGTTGGTCTTATAACAATAAATAAATAGTCCAATGCTTGATATCGCCACCAAAATCAGTTGCCAAAAATGTGCCGACAACCATTGTGACAGCGACAGCATCCACAGCGTGATGGTTGGTAGCTCATTGCCCATATTGCCAAAGCTTGCTGCAAAGCTTGGCACGACTTTTAAAAGCATCACGGTGCTGACGATAAATGAAGTCAGTGCGATGGCGGCAGGATAACGCAACGCTTGATTAAGCTGAGATTGGCGAAGTGCTTGTTGTTCAGCATGCTCAGCGGCTCGCTCAAGCATAATATCAAGCGTACCAGATTTTTCGCCAGCATCAATGAGTGCCAGTGTTAAGCTGCCAAATTCTGGATGAATGGCAATGGCTTGGGTGAAATTCTCGCCTTGCTCGATGCACTGCTTGATTTGGATAAGCTTGTTTGATAAGCGGCCGTTTGTTGTGGTCTTGGCAGCGATATCTAGGGCGTCGGTCAAAACAACACCTGATTTTAAGAGTGTCGCTAAGGTGCGAAGGCTAAGCAAAATCTGCTTATTGGCAATGGGACGCTCAAAGTGCCATCGTGTTTGCTTGGTGGTCAGATGGATATGATGAAGGCCTTGTTTGCGTAGCCGTGCCTTTGCCAAACTCATGTTATTGGCACTGATTTGACCGCTGACCGTTTTGCCATCATAAGATTTAGCATGGTAATCAAACATGAGCATTTTGGGCGATTTAGACAAGGTCTTATTTGTCATGCCTTGATTAGCCAAAGGTTTATTTAATTTTTTCATTAAAATGCGATTTATCCACAGTATGATGCACAGAGCTTTGGTGGTTTAGCCATGATTCAGAGGTGACACGGTGCATCTCAGTGAGGCTAATTTGGCCGGCGAGTACTTTTTTGATGCCTGCTTGTCTAAGATTGTCATGGCCTTGGCTGCGTGCCAAAGCATCGATTTTGGCGGCAGATGCCTGCGTTAAAATCAATTCGGCGATGGGCGGCGTGATGGGCAATACCTCAAAGATACCAATGCGTCCTTTGTGGCCATTTTTACATTGATGGCATCCGACAGGTGCGTACAGTGTTGGTTGTTTGGCGATATCTTGATCGCTAAACCCTGCCAAGCGTAATGCCTCATCGGGCATGGTGATGGGTTTTTTGCATTCATCGCACAGTCGGCGAGCTAATCTTTGGGCGATGATTAGGCTTAAGCTGCTTGCCAAATGAAAAGACGGCACGCCCATACTGTGCATACGCGTGATGGTATCACTGGCTGAATTGGTGTGCAGCGTTGATAAGACCAAATGTCCTGTTTGAGCGGCGGTTGTGGCGATTTGGGCAGTGTCAGTATCACGAATTTCCCCAACCATAATGACATCAGGGTCTTGGCGTAAAAATGCTCTGAGCGCATCGGCAAAATCCAGCTGTACTTTCGGATTAATATTGACTTGATTAATACCAGCTAAGTTAATCTCAACAGGATCTTCACAGCTTAAAATATTAATTTCAGGCTGATTAAGACGCATCAAAGCTGTGTACAGCGAAACTGTCTTACCTGATCCTGTAGGGCCTGTGACCAAAATCATGCCTTGAGGGCGTGATAGTGCATGAATGAATAACTGTTTTTGAGCGTCATCCATGCCAAGTGCATCTAGCCCAATGAGTGCCTGAGTGGAGTCCAGTAGCCTGAGTACGACCTTTTCACCATGTAGCGTGGGCAGTGTACTGACACGAAAGTCCACCGATTGCCCATCTTGAGTGGTAAATTTTAAGCGTCCATCTTGAGCACGGCGACGCTCAGCGATATCCAAATTTGCCATGACTTTGATATAAGAGGCAATCTGAGCAGCCATTGATTTGGGTGGATTGTGCATCACTTGCATCACCCCATCAATACGAAAGCGAATGCGATAACTGGTGTCATAAGGCTCAAAATGAATATCGGATGCTTTTAGGCGGATGGCATCGGTGAATAACTTATTGACAAAGCCTACGGTGGGGGCGTCGTCTGTTGTAGCTTGGGAGTTTGGCCCTATTTTTTGGGTATCATTAAAAGTATCTGTATCTAAATATAGCCTATCTAATAAGGCAGATAGCTTATCTTCTTCAATCAGCAGGGGTCGGATCTGACGGCGTGCATGAAAACGCATGGCAGCGATGGCGTCTTTATCGGTGACATCGCTCATGGCTAAGGTCAGCGTGTGCTTATCACAGCTTAAAGGTAGCATTCGATATTTAATAAATAACGCAGGGTCTAGACCTGTTTCAACGACTTGGCTAAGCTTGGCGGGCGGCTCATAAATAGGCAAGTTGTAGTTTAAACTTTGGATATGCAAAAGCTTGGCGGCATCAATAAGCCTGCTTTCGACCAAATGCTGAGCAAATGCGCGTTGCAAATTTTTGGCATCGGTGGCAGCTTTTGATAAGGCGTCTTCTGTCATCAGCTGATGTTGTAAGACTAGGAGGGCAAGTGATGGCAGGGCGATGGTCATGGGTGGCATTAATTAAGGAGAAGAACGAAGGTTATTTTTATCAAAAATAAGCAAGGCTTGCAAGATATTTTGTAAATGAATAAAAATTAAAATGAACATACCTATGATACAATAATCATTTTTATGACAAACCCATACATAATGATAGCTTAAAATGACCACAACAAACAACCAAGAGACAAAATTTCCCGTACTTTGGGTGATGATGCTGGGCGTGATGATTGCCATCGGACCTTTATCGATTGATATGTATTTGCCTGCTTTTCCGAGTATGGCAGAAGATTTTGGCGTCAATGTCGGTACGATTGCCAAATCTGTGCCAGCGTATTTTTTGGGATTGGTGTTTGGGCAGCTGTTTTATGGACCATTTAGCGATCGTATTGGGCGAGTACGCCCATTATACTTGGGCATGAGCATTTTTATCACAGCATCAATCATCTGTGCAACAACCAATAACGAATATGTGCTATTTATTGCAAGAACCCTACAAGCACTTGGTGCCTGTGTGACGACAGTCGTCACACGAGCCGCCATTCGTGATACGCTCAATCCAGTGCAGTCAGCCCGTGCTTTTAGTTTGATGGTGCTTGTGATGGGCGTTGCACCGATTTTAGCACCCAGTTTGGGTGCATTAATCTTAAAAGTCGCAGATTGGCATGGCATATTTTGGTTTTTGGCAAGTTTTGGAGTGCTAAATTTATTATTAACCAAATTCTTCTTAAAAGAAACCCTAAAGCCTGAAAACCGTAATACTCACCCGATGTCTGAAAGCTTTGGGCAGTATTTTGGTTTGATGAAAGACCATACTTTTATGTTGCCTGCGGTCGCATCAGGGTTGCTTCAAGGTGCGTTTTTTATTTATTTGTCAATTTCAAGTGAGCTGTTTATGGTGAATTATCAGCTGACAGAGCATCAATTTGCCATCGCTTTTGGGGTGAATGCGTTTGGGTTTATTGCATTGACGCAGGTGAACCAATTTTTAACCAAGCGTTTTCATTTGGTAAATCTACTACGCACAGGGGCAGTCATTCAGTTGGCGGCAGCTGGTGTCTTATTGATATTGGGGCTTATTTTTGGCGGTAAAGCAAGTTTTTATTGGGTATTTGCCAGTCTGTTTATTTGTATTGCAGGACTTGGTTTGACACAGCCAAATGCAACTGCCATTGCTTTGGCGTTTCAAAAAAAGCGTGCAGGCTTGGCAAGTGCATTACAAGGCGCATTGCAGTTTTCGGTAGGTATTTTTGGCGGTCTGCTGATTGGTTTATTTGAGTTAGATCCTGTTACCCGCCTTGGTATCACGACCAGCATTTTGGTAGTGGTGGGTACTTTTTTGGTATTTTATATCAATCCAAAGCTTGATTTATCTCGCCTAGACTAAGCACTTTTTAGAGGTTATTAAGCCCAAAATAATCTTGACATTAGCGATGAAATTTTCATTCCTTGTTTGATTTACCTAAAATATTGCCTGAAAATCTGTTATAATAAAAGACATTTATTTTTGATACCATTGCCACCTTTTTGGCGTCTTTAGCAAAGGGTAACCACCATGATGAGCACCATCGCAGGCTTGGAGTTTTTGACAGATTTTCAAGCACAAAAATTAGCCGACCAACTCAAACAAAAAGCTGGGCTAAATATTTACACCTTGAGCAGTCAGCAAGTTTATGTGTTTGATACACCGCTGTCAGAATCTGACCATCAAAAGGCGATTGATTTATTAAACCAAGGTCAAACGCCCAGCCTAAAGACCGCTGATGATACACAAATTCAAGTGGTGGTTGCACCTCGTTTTGGGACAATCAGCCCTTGGGCATCTAAAGCAACAGATATTTTTAATAACTGTAGTGTCACTATTGGGCGAGTTGAGCGTGTCATTGTGTATACACTTACAGGCGAGAATTTGCCCAAGCGTTTGCCTGCCATCGCTGAATCAATTTTACATGACCGTATGACCCAAAGCCTTGTCTATGAGCTATCGGATGTGTCGGTTTTGTTTGTTGATGGCGAACCTGCCCACTTGAGCGTGGTTGATATTTTGGGCATGGGTAAAGATGCTTTAGTACAAGCAAATGCTGAATATGGTTTTGCATTATCCGACCAAGATATGACATATCTGGTGGAAAATTTCACCAAACTGGATAGAAACCCAACAGATGTTGAGTTGATGATGTTTGCTCAAGCCAATTCAGAGCATTGCCGTCATAAAATCTTTAATGCTGAGTGGACGGTAGATGGCGAGGTGCAGCCTAAGTCTTTATTTAAGATGATTCGCAACACGCATGAACAAAATCCAGAGGGTATTTTATCGGCTTATAAAGATAATGCCGCTGTCATGGAGGGTTTTGTGGCAGAGCGTTTTTATCCCACCAAAACGACCGAAGGCAATGCCCAATATGGGTTTCATCAAGAGCAAATTGACATCTTGATGAAGGTTGAAACGCATAATCACCCAACCGCCATTGCCCCATTTGCAGGTGCAGCAACAGGTGCAGGTGGTGAGATTCGTGATGAGGGTGCAACAGGTCGTGGCGGTAAGCCTAAAGCAGGTTTGACAGGATTTAGTGTTTCGCATTTGCATCTACCGACGATGCCTGAAAGATGGGAGACAACAGGGCAGGTATCGGCCGTCAGCTATGGCAAGCCTTCTCGTATGGCATCGGCACTAGATATTATGATTGAAGGGCCATTGGGCGGTGCAGCATTTGCCAATGAGTTTGGTCGCCCTAATTTAAATGGTTATTTTCGTACCTTTCAGCTAGATATTTCTGATCATCAAGATGGTAGCCAAATGCGTGGTTATCACAAGCCCATTATGATTGCAGGTGGCTATGGTAACATCAAGCGTGACTTGGTTCAAAAAAATGCCATCCAAGAGGGGGATTTGTTGATTGTATTGGGCGGACCTGCCATGCAGATTGGCTTGGGTGGCGGTGCTGCCAGTTCGGTTGATAGTGGTAAACTTGATGAAGGCTTGGATTTTGCTTCTGTACAGCGTGATAATGCTGAGATGGAACGCCGCTGTCAAGAGGTGATTGATACCTGCTGGGCGATGACCAAAGATGGTGTGGATGCCAACCCAATCATCTCAATCCATGATGTTGGTGCTGGCGGATTATCCAACGCCATGCCAGAGCTGGTCGATGATCATGAACTTGGGGCACATCTGAATTTACGCAAAGTCCCTTCGCTTGAGGCAGGTATGTCACCCATGGCAATTTGGTCAAATGAAGCACAAGAGCGTTATGTGCTTGCCATTCGCCCTGAAAGTGAGGCACTGTTTGACAGCATTTGTAGCCGTGAGCGTTGTCCTTATGCCATTTTAGGCACAGCCACCACAGTGCGTCAACTGATCGTTGATGATAGCTTGCTTCCAGAGCGTCCTGTGGATATGCCAATGCAGGTTTTATTGGGCGGTACTCCCAAAATGAAGCGAAGCTTTAATCGTACCAAACTCGCCCTTAAGCCCTTAGATACAGCTTCGGTGAATATCAAAGACAGCATTAAAGATGTGTTGCGTCATCCCACAGTTGCCAGCAAGTCTTTTTTAATTTCTATCGGCGACCGCTCGATTACAGGTATGGTTACCCAAGATCAATATGTTGGTCGTTATCAGGTGCCTGTCGCAGATTGTGCAGTCACTAGCACCGCCTTAAATGCTATCACAGGTGAGGCCATGGCAATGGGTGAGCGGGCACCTGTTGCACTCATCAACCCAGCAGCTTCTGCACGCTTAGCAGTTGCTGAAGCGGTGACGAATATTGCCTCAGCGCGCATTGATAAAATCAGCGACATTACTTTGTCTGCCAACTGGATGGCCGCTTGTGGCGATGAAAAAGAAGATGCGGCATTATTTGATGCGGTTCATGCTGTGGGCGAAGAGCTATGCCCAGCACTTGGTATTAGCATTCCAGTGGGCAAAGACAGCTTATCGATGAAAGCAGTTTGGAGCGAAGATGGTATTGAAAAATCGGTTACCTCGCCGATGAGTCTGATTATTACAGCCTTTGCCCCTGTTCAAGATGTGTCAGGTACACTCACCGCCGCCTTAAATAATACCGATTCGGCATTGTATCGCATTGACTTGTCATCAGGTAAATTGCGTTTGGGTGGCTCAATTTTGGCGCAAACATTAAATCAGCTGGGCTGTGATTGTCCAGATTTGGAGCGACCAGAGGATTTGGCCAATTTCTTTGCTTTTATTCAGGCGGCAGCAAAAGCAGGCGTCATTCAAGCTTATCATGACATTGGTGATGGTGGTTTAATTGCTTCGGTGGCAGAGATGCAGTTTGCCAGTCGTATGGCGATTACCCTTGCACTTAGTGATGAAAATTTGCTCGGTCAGTTATTTGCTGAGGAGCTGGGTGCTGTGGTTCAAGTATTGCCTGATGATGTGCCAGCATTTGTTGATTTGGCCAAAACGCATGGCGTTAGTGAGTTTGTCAGCTTAATTGGTCAAGCCAAAACAACCCCAGCAGGCGGTGCTGGTCTTGATGTGTTAAGCATTACCACACCAAGTCAGACATTGTCTTTTACTCGTAGCGAGCTTCAAAAACAGTGGACAAAAGTTAGCCATGCCATCCAAAGTTTGCGTGATAATCCAATCTGTGCCGATCAAGAGTTTGCTTTAATTGATGATATTAATCATCATGGCTTGATTGCCGATGCTAATTATGATTTGGATTTGGCGGTAGAAGCTCCCTATGTCAATAGCCGTACTACCCAGCCAAAAGTTGCCATCTTGCGTGAGCAGGGCGTTAATGGACATCTAGAGATGGGTGCAGGTTTTGTGCGTGCAGGTTTTGATGCCATCGATGTGCATATGAGCGATCTGATGAGTGGGCGAATTAACCTGCGTGATTTTGAGGGTTTGGTGGCATGTGGCGGTTTTAGTTATGGTGATGTGCTGGGTGCAGGTTCTGGCTGGGCAAACTCAATATTATTTCATGATGAACTGCGGATGCAGTTTGCCAGATTCTTCCATCGCCCCGAAACTTTTGCCCTAGGCGTCTGTAATGGCTGCCAGATGATGAGCCAGCTAAAAGACTTGATGGTTGGTGCTGAGAGTTTCCCTCGTTTTATTGCCAATAAATCTGCTCGTTTTGAGGCGCGCACAGTGAATGTACGGATTGAGCGTACCAAATCTGTATTACTCAAAGGGATGCAAGACAGCATCCTGCCTGTCGCTATTGCCCACGGTGAGGGCTATGCTAATTTAGATGATAAATCGATGGCAGATCTAACTTATCATGGTCAAATCGCACTTCGCTATGTTGATAGCCAAGGCAATCCAACTGAGCATTATCCACTAAACCCCAATGGCTCACCACAGGGTATTACGGGCATTTGTAGTAATGATGGCCGTGTTACTTTAATGATGCCACATCCTGAGCGTACTCTACGCGCCGTAAATCATTCTTGGAAACCCCACGAATGGACCAATGATGGTGCATGGATGCGATTATTCCGTAATGCACGCGCATTTTTGCGTTAATTTGGCTTATGTCGACATGACTTCAACCCCAAATCGATATGATTTGGGGTTTTTAGATAGATTTGCCAAGCATCTAAACACGGATAGATTGCCATTTTTGAAACAAATTGTAACAAATGAATGCTGTAATTGTTTAAATACGCTGATGGCTATAAATAATATGCTTTATAATTATTGCTGCGTCTTAAATTGACTAAACAACTTGGGATTATCATGACTGGCTGGTGCAGCAGTATAACTGTGCATGATAAAGTGTGAAATTTGCCCTGATAGGAATACTTATGGAAATTACTTTAAATGGCTACTATACGCTGATTTTAGCGACGCTGGTATTATTACTGGGGCGTCTTTTGGTCAAGAAAATTAAGTTTTTGGGGGATTTTAATATTCCTGAGCCGGTTGCAGGCGGTTTAATTGCAGCGGTGATTGTCTATTGCCTAAATTGGTTTTTTGGGTATAGCTTTATTTTTCAAAAAGAGTTACAAACAGCATGTATGTTGATGTTTTTTGCATCCATCGGTTTATCGGCAGATTTTGGACGCTTAAAAGCAGGCGGTAAGCCATTAATTATCTTTTTATTTGTGGTATCAGGATTTATTTTACTTCAAGACGCAGTTGGCGTCGGCTTAGCCAGTGCCTTGGGCCTAGATCCTTTGCTGGGCTTGGTTGCAGGTTCAGTATCTTTGACAGGGGGTCACGGTACAGCAGGTGCTTGGGGTTATACTTTTGAGGATAAATATGGTGTTGTTGGTGCAACCACCTTAGGCATTGCGTGTGCAACCTATGGCTTGGTGGCAGGGGGTATTATCGGTGGACCTGTGGCTAAGCGTTTAACCAACAAGCTTGGCATTAAACCAACAGCCCATGCAGTCAGCCCATCTAAGATGGAGCAATTGGCAAATGACCAGTCATTATACAACACCACGCATAACCTTGATGATGATACTGCACACAAACAAATGTTTGAGCGACCTGATAATATTCGCTTGATTACAGCAAGCTCAGCCATTGAAACTTTGGCATTATTTGCTGCGTGTTTGGCATTTGCAGACATTATGACAGGTGTTGCAAAAGATACTTGGTTTGAGTTACCGACCTTTGTTTGGGCGTTATTTGGTGGTGTCGTTATTCGTAATATTTTAACCACTTTCTTTAATTTTGATATGTTTGATCGTGCCATCGATGTGTTTGGTAATGCAGCGTTATCACTGTTTTTGGCGATGGCTTTATTATCACTCAAACTGTGGGAGTTGACTGGTTTGGCAGGCCCTGTCTTGATTATCTTGGCAGCACAAACTTTGCTGATGATTGGCTATGCGTATTTTATTACTTTTCGTACGATGGGCAAAGATTATGATGCTGCTGTTTTGGCGGCGGGTCATTGTGGATTTGGTCTTGGTGCAACACCGACCGCCATTGCCAATATGCAAGCCATCACCGATCGCTATATCCCATCGCATAAGGCATTTTTGATCGTGCCGATGGTGGGTGCTTTTTTTGTGGATCTTGTGAATGCAACCATTTTACAGGCTTTTCTTAGTGTATTTGGTTGATTTCATCACAAAACATCTGCCTATAAAAATCCCAAGCACATCGCTTGGGATTTTTATTAATGCATCGATTATAATAATTTTTTAAGCACTTTTGAATTACGATTATGATCATACTTGCATTGACGATCTTGTGGCAACTCGTCTACCGATACCTCGCTAAATCCTTGCTCAATAAACCAATGGGCGGTATGAGTTGTCAAAGCATATAACTGATGGCGTCCATGGCTTCGTGCTTGCTGCTCTAAAAAAGCCAATAAATCAGCACCACGGCTGCCTTTGCGATAATCAGGATGAATGGCAAGGCTTGCCACTTCAGCTGATTGGGCATCTAGTGGATAAAGTGCGGCACAGCCCAAAATGGTGCCATCACGCTCAATCACATTATAAAACTCAATCTCCTGCTCTAGACGCTCTTGGCTACGGCGTACCAAGATGCCTTGTTCTTCAAGGGGTTTAAGTAGTTCAAGTAAACCGATGACATCGTTTACCGTTGCATGGCGAATCTCTTCATAAGGGTCATGGCTAATCAAGGTGCCTGACCCATCACGCGTGAACAGCTCTTTAATCAATGCACCATCTTTGGCATAAGAAATGATATGAGTGCGGTGTACGCCTTGGCGGCAGGCACTGGCAGCACAGCGTAAAAAGTGCGAAATCTCTTCATGATCATCACAATCTCGTAGCAAGCGATCGACTTCATTGGGGATAAGTTCATGCAACAAGCGACCATCTTGGCCGATGATACCATCTTGCTCACCTAAGAAAATCAGCTTATCAGCTTGCAGGGCAACGGCTGTGGTCAGTGCCACATCTTCTGCCAATAGATTAAAAATTTCGCCCGTAACCGAAAAACCTGTCGGCCCTAGTAGCACAATATGGTCATTATCCAAATTATGGCGAATGGCATCGACATCAATTGAGCGTACCTCACCTGTCATCTGATAATCCATACCGTCTCTGATGCCATAAGGGCGAGCGGTCACAAAATTACCCGAAATGGCATCAATACGAGATCCGTACATTGGGGAGTTGGCAAGTCCCATCGACAGTTGTGCTTCGATTTGTAGGCGAATTGAGCCGACTGCCTCCAAGATGGCAGGCATGGATTCATATGGCGTGACACGCACATTCTCATGTAGGTTTGATATAAGATTGCGATCTTGTAAGTTTTTTTCCACTTGTGGGCGTGCACCATGCACAAGCACCAATTTGATGCCCAAGCTGTGTAGCAGTGCAAAATCATGAATCAGCGTACTAAAATTATCACGAGTGACTGCCTCACCACCAAACATAACCACAAAGGTTTTGCCACGATGGGTATTAATGTAGGGGGCAGAATTACGAAACCAATGCACAGGGGTGAGTGCAGGGGTGTTCTGATGGGTGCTGACAGAATTCATGAATGCTCCAAAGATTCAATGGCTGATAAAATAAGAATGGCGAACACTATATGGCTAGAGCGTCTGATTTTGGTCAAATGTTCCCTTAATAACTATCAAGATACCCATAATACCATAGCAAAAATACCATAGCAAAGTTTTGGGCAGATGCCAAGCGATTTATCTGCTTGATCAGGTTGGTATATGATAAAATTCACCATCATCGTCGCCAGTTTTAAGCATGTGTAAGTAGTTACCATAATTAAACAGTCAAGAAATTCACACCATCAATCAGCTGTGCTATGCTTATGGGCGCATAAAACTTGACCAACATAGGATAAATTTATGAAAATTTCTGCTGCTTTTTCTTTGAGTGTAATGGCTTTGGCGTTGTCTGCGTGTGCAACAGCACCAACACAAACCCCACCAGTGGTGACCGAAACGACCGCTGTTGTGTCTAGCGTTTCTGACGAGACGCCATCAGTTTCGCCCTCATCACCCAGAACGACACCAACTGTGGTAACCAGTGAAGATGTCAATGCCATCATGAATGCCTTTATTGTACGCAGGGATAATGCCCAAGAAACACTTGAGCCTGTGACTGCTCAAAGTAGTATTAAGGCAGGCGATCTGATTGAATATCAGGTGCTACTTACCAATGATGGTAACAATCGTGTGCGTGATATGCGTGTGGCGTTAAGCTTGCCGCAAGGAGCAGAGTTCACGGGCGTGGTATCACCAAGTGTTGGCACGCAAGCAAGTGCAGATGGTTCACGCTTTGTCTTTATGCCAATTCGCACCACAGCAGCTGACGGCTCTATTCAAAATTTGCCGTTTAATCAATATCAAGTATTACGCTGGAATATCCAAGACCTTGGCATTGGTGCAACAGCGGTTGTTAAATATCGTGCGGTTATCAAATAATCTGTATCAAATAATCAGATGAATAAAACAACGGATTGATACCATCATTTAGCACCAAAACAAACAAAACTGATAGCCAATCTGATGTTTGGCTAAAAATAAACTGGTTTAACCTAATAAAATGTTAATAACTGCAATTGCTTAAAAGTGGCTTATCTACCTTTTAGTTAGAGTTGATTGGTTGAATACCAAAGCATGATAAGATGCTTTGGTATTTATTTTGGGTTATTTTCAAAATTAGTTTAGAATCTAAATTCTATCTGTCTGATTAATGCTTTAATTCTTGTAAACTTGATTGAATTTATGGTTAATAAGTGATGTTAATTTACGGTCTATGCTTAAAAGTGTTAAAATATGACAGTTTTTATTTAAGAGTTTATAACCCATGAAAAAAAATTATTAATAATTTACTCAATACCATTTTAAAAGGCAATTGTATTGAGCAATTAAAAACTTTGCCAAGTGAAAGCATTGATTTAATCTTTGCTGATCCCCCTTATTTTATGCAGACAGAGGGTGAATTATTACGCACTAATGGGGATAAATTTTCAGGCGTAGAAGATGAATGGGACAAATTTAATGATTTTAAACAGTATGACTCTTTTTGTGAAGAATGGCTAACAGAATGCAAAAGGGTTTTAAAGCCAACAGGTTCAATTTGGGTTATTGGTTCTTTATTTTTAATGTGAAATTTGTGGCAAGTTACCTATGACAAAAATTCAGGCAATTCTCAGGATAATGGAAGATAATAGGGGTGTTGCAACACTTGATATTATCTACAATAATATTGAAAAGTATTATCCCGGTATCAAAAGTTCCATTCAATGGCAAGCTGGCATTCGAGGCGTCTTGTATCGTGAAGTTGGCGAGCGTAAATTGTTTAAAAAAATAGGTGTGGGTATTTATGCTTTGCAAGACTACATTGTGGAGCAAAAGCCTAAACTTCAAGAAGATATAAGATTGCATTCTTTTATTGAAGGTCTATGTATTGAGTTAGGTAATTTCAATGGTTACCATACTTACACAGCTGATCCTTCATCATTTTATCGGGACAATCTTAAACTAAAGGATTTAACATCATTACAAGCTCTGCCAAAATTTTCATATGACAACATTTTGGAGGAGGTAACAAGAATTGATGTTATTTGGTTAAACAAAAAAGGGCTGGTATTTCCTCAAAAAATATTTGAAGTGGTGGATAGTATTGGAACATTAAATGGGGCTTTTAATCGTTGCTTGCAGTTACAGAATTTTCGCTCAGAATTTTTTATCATTGCTCCAGAAAAACATCGAAAAAAATTTGAAAAAACAATAAATTTGGAAATTCATAAAAATAATAAAGAAAGGTTTAGGTTTATCAATTATGATGAAATTCAAATGCTATATGATAGTACAATTAAAACAAAAGATATAGATAATTTAATATTTGGATAAGGAGTAATCTATGCAAGATATAGATAAAGCATTTAATTTTTCTTTAAGTTGTTGTTTAAATAAAAGAAAATTATACATTCAGAAAAATAAAAATCAAGATTATGGCTTTTTTGATATAATGAAAAAATTTAACATCAATCTTGATTGTTTTGCTATTTTTTTCTTGAAAAATTTAATCCAGAATGATGGGCGTTATACCATTTTGGAAGATTATAGTGGTAAAAAAAGCAATAAATTTCAATTATCCACACAAAATGACAACCGAATAGACCAGTTCATAAGTTTATGCCAGTATAGCAATATAATCAATCTTGATGAAGAATTTCTAAAACTTTTAAATGAAATTAAAAATGATGATGATTTAAATCTTTCTTCAATCAGTCATGATATTGATATTTTATTTAAAAATAAAGAAACAGGTATCGTTTATTATTTGGAAGTCAAATACAATGATGACCACGATACGGGAAAATTTGTTGATATAAACAGAAAATTCATTAAAACATATGCTTATTTGGTGCGTGAACTTCCAAACACACAAATTAAACCGATACTTTTCTTTTTTAATAACAAGAAAATGAAAGGCAATATTTATGTACCAGAAAATACAAACATCAGGCGTGGTAAGGCGTTTTTTGATGAGTTTTTGAGTATCAAATATGAAGATGTAGACCTGTATATGAAAAACCTTTCAGAAAGCCCAGAAAATATCAAAGCCTTTGATGATTTGTATAGAAAAATAATGGCGATAAAGTAGGCATACTTGGCATTGGTGCAACAGCGGTTGTTAAATATCGTGCGATTATCAAATAATCAGATGAATAAAACAACGGATTGATGCCATCATTTAGCACCAAAACAAACAAAACTGATAGCCAATCTGATGTTTGGCTATCAGTTTTTTTGTTGGTGCTGATTTTATCGATAAAACGATACAATTTGCCAGTATGGTCGTATTTTTGATTAATAGTTTTATAAGAATATACTTTATAATGTATTGATAATCATTATTATTCATATTATAATGGTTCTTATATCGTTTATCTATCATTGATGATCTTAATCATGTTAAGATGAATTATTTAGGGCTCATTTAGGCAACTTATCATGCAAACTTTTTCTAAATTTTCTAAATCCTTACTTTCTGTCAGTGTTTTGGCATTGGTTTTAGCTGCTTGCCAAAAACCAGCAGACAAACCCACCGAACCTGTGCAGTCCGCCCAAACGCAGCATAGCCATGAACATAGCCATGATGGTCATGAGCATCACAAAACAGATGATAATACCATGGTGGATTTGAGTGCCGAAACGGCTGAATATCAGCATTGGGTAGAAGGTCAGATGGAGATTTTATTGGAGCAGACACAAAAATTTGTTGCTCTACTTGATGCAGGTCAGCTTGAGGAAGCCAAAGCCTTATATCCGCATGCTCGTATGCCATTTGAACGATCAGAGCCGATTGCTGAAATTTTTGGCGACCTTGATCCACGCATTGATAACCGTGAAGCTGACTTGGAAGCAGGCGAGGTTTGGTCAGGTTTTCATGCCATTGAAAAAATCTTATGGACAAAAAACACCACTGAAGGCACCAAAGAACTTGGTCAGCAGCTGATTGCTGATATTAAAGAATTAAAAGATAAAATCCCAACCGCTGAGGTGACGGGTGATTTGATGGTAGAGGGTGCGGTAGATTTACTCAATGAGATTTCAACCACAAAAATCACAGGCGAAGAAGAGATTTTTTCAAAAACTGACCTATATGACTTTAAGGCTAATATTGAAGGGGCACAAAAAATCTTTGAAATTTTAACCCCAAAACTACAAGCTAAAAATCCTGATTTGGTGAGCGAATTAACAGAAAAATTCCAAGTTGTTAATGATTTACTTGCTACTCACCAAGTGGGTCAACATGATTACAGACCTTATAATGAACTAAGTGCCGATGAAACCAAAGCTTTAGCCGAAGCGGTCAATAAATTGGGTGAGCCATTGGCACAAATGGGCGTGGTACTACAGTAACCGCTCACATCAGACAATGACGCTGTTAATATCCATCTGGGCAAATAAAGATATAGGCTAAACTTTATTTGCCATTGGTATGGTTAGCTGGGGGTATGACAAATGACGATGAAACAACCAATCAATCGCCGACAATTTTTAACAAAAGTGGGTGTTGGTTCTGTCGCTGTTGGTATTAGTACAATTGGATTGGCAGGATGCCAACAAGACCATAAAAGTCAATCTAATAGGCAAACTGACCATACGCCCAAACCCGACAGCCTGCCTAATCCCAAGCAGGCAGGTGAACAAAATACCAATGTCAAGCACTGCTTGGCAGATAATCAGTATGACTTTTATGGTAAACATCAAGCGGGTATCATCACGCCAGCACAGCGTAGCGTCTATTTTTTGGTCTTGGATTTGCATACAGATCAGTTGGATGATATTAAGGCGGTTTTTAAACAATGGACGCAGTATGCCGCAAGATTAACCAAGGGCGATAATATCGCACCTTATGGCTCAAATCCGCATGTGCCACCAGTTGATACAGGTGAGGCTGACAGTCTTGGCGCATATGGTTTGACTTTAACTTTTGGTATCAGCCCATCATTTTTACAAAAATTAAATTTAACTGATAAAAAACCGCCTGAATTTAGCGATTTGCCCAAATTCCCAAGAGACCAAATCCGCCCAGAATATTCAGGGGGTGATATTTGTATCCAAGCTTGCAGTGACGATCCACAAGTCAGCTTTCACGCCGTTCGCCAATTAGTACGCCAAGCCCGCTCAAGCGTTAGTATGCGATGGAGTCAGTCGGGATTTTTAGGTTTTGATTCAGGTAACCAAACCGCTCGCAACTTATTCGCCTTTAAAGACGGCACAGCCAATAGCAACACGCTTGATAATGCCGATAAACATATTTGGATTCAACAGCCAGACTGGTTAAAAGACGGTACTTATTTGGTCGTTCGGCGTATCCAAATGCACCTAGAAACATGGGATAGAACCAGTTTAAACGGACAAGATGAAACCTTTGGCCGTCATCGAGATAGTGGTGCGCCGATTGGTCAAAGTGATGAATTTGCCCATCTGGATATCACCGCCAAAGATGATGAAGGTAATTTTATCATTCCTGAGATTTCACATGCAGGACTTGCCAAACGCAGCGGATTGCAGTTGCTTCGCCGTTCTTATTCTTATGCCAGTGGCATTGATCCAAAAACAGGTCAATTTGATGCAGGACTGTTGTTTATTTCATTTCAAAAATCGCCCATGCAATTCACCGCCATTCAAAGTTCACTTGGGCGGGTAGATAAAATGAATGAGTACATCACTCACATTGGCAGTGGGCTATTTGCCTGTTTTGGTGGGGTAAAACAAGGTGAGTATTTGGGGCAAAAATTGTTTGAATAAAACCCATCACACAGTTTTATAAATCTATTTAGACAAATTGCTTGGTTTTGGTATACCTTAGTTTTGGTATACCTATGCTATAGCCATATTGTAAAAAACGACCGATGACACTGATGATACTTAATGGTGATGAGTACTTTGGATAATTAATTGCTCAATATCACTTTTATTTTTGAGTTTTTTGACCACTTGCCATAGCTGATGTGCTTGAGTGTAGCCTTTGGTGAGCATCGCAAGCCACTGTTTATAGCGTCCAATAAGACCGTTTTGGTTATCAGTGATATCATTAATAAAGCTTAGTTGATGCTGACATAGGTCTGCCCAACCCAAATCAGACTTACCTGCGATGATGGCTGTTAAGTCAGGGCGAGTGACCGCTCCACGCCCGAGCATGAGATGATGGGTTTGTGATTGAGCGATGCAGCGTCTGGCATGCTCAGCATTCCAAATCTCACCATTAGCAATGATGGGTAATCCTAAGTCATTAAAAGGTGCAATTTTTTCCCAGTAAGCAGGTGGCTTATAGCCATCGACTTTGGTGCGTGCATGAACCGTTAGCCAATCTGCACGAGCATCCGCCACCGCATGGCCAATCTCAGCTGATCGACTGGTATCCGTATAACCAAGGCGAATTTTGGCAGAAACTGGAATTTGACTTGGTACAGCGTCACGCACCGTACGAATGATGGTATATAGTGTTTCAGGTTCTTCAAGTAAAACCGAGCCGCCTTTATGATTATTAACGGTTTTGGCAGGACAACCAAAGTTAAGGTCAATGGCTTTAGCCCCCAAACTGACTGCCACCAAAGCACTGGCTGCCATAGTTTCAGGGTTGTTACCCAAAAGCTGTACATGTACAGGCGTGCCGCTGGCAGTGCAGCCTTCGGTGTATAGCTCTGGGACATATTTATAAAAAACATGAGCAGGCAGCGGATAGTGCGTCACTCGAATAAATTCACTGACAGCCCAATCATAAGGTGAACCCAAATCATACGCAATTTGGGTTAGGATACGACGCATTAACGGATCGGTCAGCCCCTCCATCGGTGCAAGTAGGCGAACAGGATTATTAAATAAATGTGTCTTTTGCATGTGATTATCCCAAAATCAACTTTTTGTGTTGTAGAGCATGCAACAGATCGCTGATGTGATGAATGTCTAACAGGTTTTTGCCTCGTGTACAAGCCACATACAATAGGCGTAACTCTTCGGGCGTAATTTTAACGGCCAATGAATTGATGTCATATAAAAAATCATCGCTGATTTGCACACGATTCCATTCAAGACCTTTAGATTTGTGGGCGGTTGAGACGACATAATCTGCATGACTGGGCATGGTCAGGCTATTAATTGCCTTGGTGATGGTGGTCGTGCCATGTTCTTCGATAAGCTTCACCCAAGTTTTTAAATCCCCACCTTCACCAGTTTCGCTAAATTCTTGAACTTCCTGCCAGTGATTAAAGTAGGCAAGTTCAGGGATGCCAGAGGCAGATTTGCCATTGATAAGGCTGTCAGCACCTTGACAAAATCTTAAAATTCGCTGACTGTCAGCCTGTAGAGCAACCTTATGCCCAAGCTTTAGACCATCAAGCAGATGGCTCATGGCAGTGGCATTTGTGCGGCATAAGATGGCATCTTTTGCACCATGAACCAAACTTTTGGCCAAAACAGAAGATTGATTGGGATTGCCCTTTAAGGGAATGTCTTCATTGAGTGCTTTTAAAAATACATTGGCAATTTTGGCAATCGGTTCACCAAAACGAAACGACTGCGTCAAGAGTGTCTGTGGATAGGGCAGGCGTTTCATGGCATTTAGAGCGCCACGCCATTCATAGATTTGTTGATGAGCATCGCCAACATAGATGGTCTGCTTATCTTGGCGAATCAACGCACCCATCATTAAAGGGTCGGCATCTTGAGCTTCATCAAATAAAATGAAGTCAGCAGGAATGATGGGATTAGACAGCGTCCACAATTTTAGATAAATATCATGACCAATGCCTGCTTGATGGCGTGGGTCAATGGATTGTAGCCAACGCTGTTCAAAAGCAGGATATAAAGTTTGTTGCAACATCCTAGCATCAGCATCACTCATCCAAGGCGGCGCAGTAATATGCCGTGGTGCAGGATACGCAGAAGAGGTTTTACAAAAGGTTGTGATGGCTTCACTGACGATATTAGCAAGCTTGGCAGGCGTGAGCGTCACTGGCTTTTTGATGCCATCAATGACCCGTTCGGTGCTGATGGCATGCAGTCCAAGTTCATTGGCTAAGCGAGATGGCGTAAGCCTAGGCAGGCTAATTTTGGCAGTCACATCACGGCTGACATGGCGAAAAGCCAGCGAATGAAAAGTTTGGCAACGAATGTTGGGCGGAAATTTATTTTGTGCATCATGAGCAATGGCTTTATTAAATGCCAAATACAGCCCACGACCACGCAAATTTTCGCTGATGAGCTTAAGTGTCGTGGTTTTACCTGCACCAGCATAGGCGACAATTTTAAAGGATTGCCCAGTTTTTGCCATATCAAGTGCTGCCAACTGCTCTTTGGTGGGGGTTGGTTTGTGGTGGTCGTTGTACATCATGGCGTGGATGAATGGATGGGTAAAAGTGCTTATTATACCACAGCTTATCTAAAGCTTTGGTAGATTTCATGACAACCAAACTGATATGCAGATACCCAGTCAATCTTCATAGAGCTGGCTTAGGCGTACCGATGATCCATTGTTTGATTGGTTGGTGTGTGATGATTAAAGACAATTTAATCAATGGTTGGACGATTACCAGCCTATAGCGTCCCACTAAAAGAAAACCGACTGGCAGGGTGCCACATATTTACAAAAGTGACAAGCTTGCCTTGTGATCTGGTTTGCCGAGTGTGTAACAATGTAGGCTCATTGATGGGTATTTGTAGTATCTGACAAATGGTGTCGGATGCCAGTTTGGCATGGATTTGATAATCACCATATTCAAGAGGCACATGGTCAATTAAATAATCGCTGGTGTTGACGATGTTAAAATCTTGGTTGATAAAATCAGCAATGACAGAGGCATTAACCCAGCGTTCTTCATATTGAATGGGCAAGTCATCGCCATAGTGTGCGATGCAAACTTGGTATAGTTTATCGGTGTAAGTAGGCTGATTGTGAAAAAACAGCGTATTTAACCAATGGTTTTCAGGCTGATTTAATGCCATAAAATCAAGCGTCTTTTGTGTGATGACTTGAGCATGATAGTGATGAAATCGCTCACGGATATCTTTGGCGATATTGCGAATCTCAATATGGGCATTATTATACTTTTGCTGAGCCACATAGGTGCCTGAGCCTTGACGACGCTCCAAAACACGCTCAGCTTCAAGCTCTTTGATGGCTCGATTGACCGTCATGCGTGATACACCAAAATCTTCAGCAAGCGTAATTTCAGCAGGAATCGCAACGCCAGAAGCCCAAATACCTGCATGGATATTATCCAAAATGGCGGTTTTGATGCGTAGATAGGCTGGGGCTTTATTGGGGGATTTATTTGGCATAATTGGTAACTAAAAATCGGTTATTAAAATCAAACGCTACATCAAAATATCAGGGCTTGGCGTGCGTGCCATTGTAGTCAATATTTGATTAAAAATAAAGGCATTTTAAGGCGGTTTTGGCTGATTTTATTGCAGATTTTTAAGGTTGTTGCAACATGAGTGATATGGCTTGTGATCAACGCATCATATCAATGGTAATTTATTAAATTTTTCAATGACTTTATTATTATTGTTAAATGATTATGATAAATCAGCTATGATATAATAAGCCGTGTTGGCAATTTTTTATCAAAATGTTCATCATGCTTATGAATGTAATCGGTGTTATTAAGTTGTCATCAATTTCGATCAAATATCACCAATGGTAGGTATGTTCTAGCTAGTATTGATTTGTTGCTAAATTTTGCACTAACCAAAATTAATCACCAGCGACCGTTTAACCTATTTTTTATTTTATGTCAGTCAAGCATCGGCTTTGCTTTGGTTTTTTATATGACATATAACCTGACTAAATCACCCATGACTCCATCAAAACCTTCTCAAGATTCTGCCAATTATTTATTTTTGGTTTTGCCACGCTTTGCACTACTTTGGGTCTGCGTAGCACTGATTCCCGTTTCAATTTTATTTCATATTTGGTGGCTTTTGTTTATTGCCACCTGTTTGACTTGTCTTGGCGTGTATAATGTCAGCCAAAAGCGTCATGCCATTTTGCGTAACTATCCCATCAGCGGACATATCCGCTTTTTGTTTGAAAATTTTCGCCCAGAGGTACGCCAGTATTTTATCGAGGGTGATCGAGAAGAAGTACCATTTTCACGCATGCAGCGTTCAATCGTATATCAGCGTGCTAAAGATATCGACAGTACCACCGCTTTTGGTAGTCTAAATGACTTAACCAAACCCGGCACGGATTGGTTTTTACATTCTGGTCGTAGCCATGCAATTAAAAATCATGATTTTCGGGTGCGTGTTGGTAATGAACGCTGTCGACAACCATATGATTTATCAGTCTTTAATATCTCAGCAATGAGCTTTGGGGCATTGTCCGCAGCAGCGATTGAATCATTAAATAAAGGTGCCAAAGAAGGTGGGTTTGCACATGACACAGGTGAGGGGAGTATTAGTCCTTATCATCAAAAACACGGCGGTGATTTGATTTGGCAATTAGGGACGGCGTATTTTGGTTGTCGTGATGATGAGGGGCGATTTAACCCCGAGGCATTTCGTCAAAGAGCGACCTTGTCGCAAGTTAAGATGATTGAGATTAAATTATCACAAGGTGCTAAGCCTGGTAAAGGTGGCGTCTTGCCTGCCTCAAAAATTACCACTGAAATTGCATTGACTCGTGATATTCCGATGGGTATTGATTGTATTTCGCCGCCCACTCACCCAGAGTTTAGCACGCCCACTGAGCTTGTGCATTTTTGGCAACGCCTGCGTGAGCTTTCTGGCGGAAAACCTGTCGGCTTTAAGCTTTGTATTGGTATGCCGTGGGAGTTTATGGCGATTGTTAAAGCCATGATTAAAGAAGATAATTACCCTGATTTTATTGTCATTGACGGCGCTGAAGGCGGAACAGGTGCAGCACCCATTGAGTTTATGGATTCAGTTGGGATGCCGTTGGTGGATGCACTGATTTTTGTCCAAAATACATTGGTTGGTGCAGGTATCCGTGACAAAATCAAAGTAGGCGTAAGTGGTAAGGTGATTTCAGGATTTGATATTGCAAGGCTGATGAGCTTGGGTGCTGATTGGTGCAATTCGGCGCGTGGGTTTATGTTTGCTGTAGGCTGTATTCAATCTCGTTCATGCCATACAAATAAATGCCCAACAGGGGTTGCTACCCAAGACCCTGCACGCCAAAAAGCCATTGATATTCCTGATAAATCTCGCCGTGTATCTAATTTTCATAAAAATACCCTAAAGGCATTGGCTGAGATTGTTGGTTGTGCAGGTCTGGCTCACCCAACCGAACTAAAACCACATCACATTGTGCGCCGACAACCAGATGGCTGGATTAAGCTGTTATCTGAGCATTATCAATTTATCGAAACAGGTTCGCTGTTAACGGGCGACTGTGGTCGTCGTGTGTTAGATGATATGTGGAAGCTTGCCGATCCAAACAGCTTTCAGGCAATGACGATTGCAGATAAGATTGTTGGTGCTGAAAATAAACGCAACCGCACGATAGAAAGTCTGTATTAATAAAAACTGATGGTAAATTAATTGATAAGGCAGATATCCATTAAATGAGTGTCAAACAATCAGAGGTTTCATGTGAAACCATCAAAAAAGCCAAGCCAGAGCTGACTTGGCTTTTTATTTTGAAGGCGTATTCTTAGTGTTAATTTGATCGCAATTATTTGATTTTTTAGGAAAAATGGTTGATTTTGGGTGGTGTTTGTCTTATGGTGCTTTGGGTGTTTTGACCAACAATTTTGCCATGATAAGCCCAAGTTCAAACAGTAACCACATCGGAATGGCAAGCATGAGCATGCTGGCACCATCAGGCGGTGTAATCACGGCTGCGACAGCAAAACAGCCCACGATAATGTATCGGCGTTTATTTGTTAGGCTTGCAATGCTAACAAGACGCATCAAAACCAAAATCAGCGTTACCACAGGAATTTCAAACATTACGCCAAATACCAAAAGAAGTTTTATCACAAAGTTTAGGTAGCTGTCGATATCGGTCATTGGTAGCACATTGTCAGGTGCAAATACAACAAAAAATTTCAGTGCAGGCACGAGTACGATAAAATAAGCAAATGCCACACCAAGATAAAATAAAGCAATGGATGAAAATAATAAGGGCAAGGCGATACGCTTTTCGTGCTGATAAAGACCAGGTGAAATAAACCCCCAAATCTGTATTAAAATAAAAGGTACCGTGATAAATAGTGCGGTAAAAAATGTCAAACGAATGGGTGCCAAAAAGCCAGAGGCAACATCGGTGGCAATTAAACTTGATTCATTAGGCAGTAGAGCGACCAAAGGATTTGAGATTAAGTCATACAGCTCACGACTAAAGCCAACCAATGCCAAAAATACAACCAAAACCGCCAAAAAGATGCGGATAAATCGTCCACGAAGTTCGATAAAATGTGACATCAATGAGGTATCGTCTGTGGGTGGATTGGGTGACTTCATGGGCGGTGGTTGGGTTGATTTAATAAGGGGTCGGCAATATGATTTGGCAAGTAGGGTGCAGGCGGTAGACGACGACGGCGATCGTAGCTACTCATCAAAAACCAATGGTTAATCATCGGCAGTGTGAGTGCAGCTCTGATGGCGTGGGTTTCTTGGAGGTTTTTATCATCATCAAATTCTGCCTGAATACCAAAATCATCATGATTGGGCAGCTCTTTGGCTGGCTGGTTTTTTTGGGTGTTTTGTTGTTGGGTCTTGGTGCGATCAAGTGACCGCTCTAGTGCATTCATTTGGGCTTTTATGCGTGCTCCAGACTGGCGAATCTCATCAAGCTCTTTTTTGAGCATTTGCTGGGTTTCAAGTAATTGTAGTTCATTAGTAATTTCAGTTTGAAGCTTTTGGCTGGCACGGCGAAACATGCCATACCATCGCCCAAGTGTGCGTGCAGCGACAGGCAGCTTATCAGGACCTAGAACAATCAAAGCAATGATACCAAATAAGGTCAATTCAAAAAAACCAAGATTACCAATCATAAGTCAGACGAGCGATTATCTTTGGGTTTTTCGACTTTAACTTCTTCGGCAATAATGACTTTGTCATCATTATTGGCAAGCTTTGGTTTTTCTTCTTCTTTGACAGCTTCTTTAAATCCTTTTACCGCACTGCCCAAGTCTTTGCCAGCATTTTTTAATTTGCTGGTGCCAAATATGATGACCACAACCACAAGTAAAATTAACCAGTGCGTAATAGAAAGTGAACCCATAAACTACCCCTTAATTGTCTTAATTGTCTTAATTGTCGTTAAAAATTAGTAAGCCAAGTGTGATGATCGTACTATTTTGTACGACTGTTTTTTTCTTCGATGCCTGAGATACCAAAACGGCGAGCCAACTCGTCAATGACATCTTGAGCAGATAAGCCCAATTTGGATAAGGCAACCATTTGATGAAACCAAGTATCTGCCACTTCATAAACCAAATCATGTGCCAGCTTATCACAGTTTTCTTGGGTATTTTTGGCACGCTCAAACTCTTTGGCCGCAATGATGCTCTCAACTGCTTCTTCACCCACTTTTTCTAAGATTTTATTGAGTCCTTTATGGTATAAACTTGCCACATAAGAGCTGTCTTTATTGGCATTTTTACGCTCATTTAAGGTTGCATCAAGGCGGCTAAGAACATCAGATGAAGATTGAGTTATGGTCGCTGTGATATCGCCAGCGTCATTATTTTTGGTGGCTGTTTGTTGATTATTACCATAAATTTGATCAGGGTCTTTGATGACATGATTGGTAATTTGCCAGTTGCCTTGATCATCTAGTTTTTTAAAAAAGCAGGAACGACGCCCTGTGTGACAGGCAATCCCACCAATTTGCGTAATAGATAAGATGACGACATCATGATCACAATCGGTATAAATATCATGAACAATTTGCGTATGCCCTGAGGTTTCGCCTTTATGCCAAAGCTTGCCACGAGAGCGTGAAAAATAAACGGCTTCTTTGGTTTTTAAGGTTTGTTCTAATGCCATTTTATTTTGCCAAGCGACCATCATGACCTGACCTGTTTGGCGGTCTTGTGCGATGGCGGGAATGAGTCCTTGCTCATTAAACTTGAGTGTATCAAGCCAGTGTGTATTGATCGTCATGGGCATTTATTGGAATATTGTTGTCATGTTTTGTAAATTAATGCAAATCGCTGCACTAAAATTTGCTGTCTTAGGGTGTTTGTTTTAAGTGCTATTGTAACGCTTGCAACAAGTTAAGTAAAGACAGATGATGCTTGTTTTATGCATCATAATTTGATATAATTTTTTATCCCACCTTCCGCTTATGTTGCTTTTGACATAGGCAAAAAGGTTCATTGTTGGGATACCAACTTTAATTTAAGAGGTTATTATGAAACTTAAAACCAAACGCGGTGCCGCCAAGCGTTTCAAAAAAACCGCCAACGGCTTCAAGCGTAAGCAAGCATTCAAGCGTCACATTTTGACCAAAAAATCTCCAAAGCGTATCCGTCAATTGCGTGGTTGCGTCATGGTTCATGCATCAGATGTAGCTTCAATCCGTCGTATGTGCCCATACATCTAACAATTTTTGGATATTTTAGGAGAATAACATGGCTCGTGTAAAACGTGGTGTACAAGCAAATCGCCGTCATAAAAAAGTTCTAGCCCGTGCAAAAGGTTACTATGGTGCACGCTCTCGTGTGTATCGTGTCGCTGTACAGGCTGTCATGAAAGCTGGTCAATACGCATACCGTGACCGCCGTAATAAGAAGCGTTCTTTCCGCCGTTTGTGGATTGCTCGTATCAACGCTGGTGCTCGTCTAAATGGTCTAAGCTACAGCCGCCTGATTAATGGTCTTAAAAAGGCAAATGTTGAAATTGACCGTCGCATTTTGGCCGATATCGCCATGCATGATGCGGCTGCCTTTACTGCCATTACCGAAAAAGCAAAAGCTGCTTTGGCATAATCATAGCGTGTGATGGTTAGCCAACCGTCATAGCTATAGGATTATCACCCAAAAACCATAATACATCATTGTATTATGGTTTTTTTATTGCTTGATTTATGGATATGAACTTAATGACACGAGCCTAACTGGTTGGTATTGGTCATTTATTTACATTAGCTCACAATCTTGATGGAAAGTATTAACATGTATTTAAAATATATGTTATACTTTGCTTGTTAATTCAATCATCGCTGATTTTAATTGTGCCTTTTTATCATTTTGATGATAACTGTTGAGCCAGTCAATGGATAACAGCAAGTATAAACCAGCCATTATTCAAGCGAATGATATATGTTTCATCCACCTAATGACACTATGAGGAGTATGGCAATGGGTGAATATAAAAAACATTGGTGGGGGCTTGTCATTACACTGATTATCGCCTTCATCTTATTAGGCTGGGGCGGTTTTGAGATTTACCGCACCACCCCGCCCATTCCTGATAAGTTCGTTGACTCATCAGGTCAAACTTTAATCACAAAACAAGACATTTTAGACGGTCAATCCGCTTGGCAATCCACAGGCGGCATGCAGTTGGGTTCAGTCTATGGCCACGGTGCGTATCAAGCCCCTGACTGGACAGCTGATTGGTTGCATCGTGAGCTGGTCGCATGGCTTAACATCAAAGCCCAAGCCGATTATGGCAAGGCGTTTGATGAGCTGACCAGCATTGAAAAAATGGGCTTACAACAACAGCTCAAAGAAGAGTACCGTGGCAGTAGCATGGGGTCAGACAACACAGTGGTGTTATCTGACACTCGCATAGCAGCGATTAACCAAGTTGCGCCTTATTACATTGATTTATATGGCGACACCCCAGAGCTTGCCAGCTCTCGTGAAAGTTTTGCCATGAAAAATAACACATTGCCTGATTTGACGGCGCGTCAAAATCTTGCTCATTTTTATTTTTGGACAGCGTGGACATCGTCCGCCAACCGCCCAGGAACGGTTGCCACTTATACCAACAACTGGCCGCATGAACCTTTAATTGACAATGTGCCTACCGCTGAAAATGTGATGTGGTCCATTGCCAGTGTGGTGTTCTTATTGGCAGGCATTGGTCTTTTGATTTGGGGTTGGGCATTCTTGCACAAACAAGAAGAAGATGACATTAAAGTAACCGTGCCAAAACAAGACCCATTAAGCTTAATTGAACTGACACCCTCACAAAAAGCCTTAGCCAAATACGCATTTTTGGTGGTGGCGTTGTTTGTGGTGCAGATATTCTTAGGCGGCTTTGTGGCTCACTATACCGTTGAAGGTCAAGACTTCTATGGCATTCCTGTGTCTGATTTTATCCCTTATTCTTTGGCTCGTACTTGGCACATTCAATCTGCCTTGTTCTGGATTGCCACCGCCTTTTTGGCAATCGGTTTGTTTGTTACCCCCATCATTCATGGCGGTAAAGACCCCAAATATCAAAAGCTTGGGGTGGATTTGCTGTGGGTGGCGTTAATCATTGTGGTGGTTGGTTCATACATCGGTCAATACCTTGCCATCGCTCACATCATGCCAGCTCATCTTAACTTTTGGTTTGGTCATCAAGGCTATGAATTTATTGATTTAGGTCGCTTCTGGCAAATCCTAAAATGGGTTGGCGTGTTGTTCTGGCTGGTCTTGATGTTGCGTGGCGTATTGGCTGGCTTTAAAGGTGAAGGCGATAAAAACCTGTTGTTCATCTTTGTTGCTTCCGTGGTTTGTGTGGGCTTATTTTATGGCTCAGGCTTGTTCTACGGCGAACATACCCCGATTGCCATCATGGAATACTGGCGTTGGTGGGTGGTGCATTTATGGGTAGAAGGGTTCTTTGAAGTCTTTGCCACAGTGTCCATTGCCTTTATTTTTTATAACTTAGGTTTGGTAAGCAAAAAAATCGCCACAGGCTCTTCGATTGCGTCAGCTGCCTTGTTTTTATTGGGCGGTGTGCCGGGGACATTCCACCACTTATATTTCACAGGCACAACCACGCCAATCATGGCAATCGGTGCGTCATTTAGTGCTTTGGAAGTGGTGCCTTTGATTGTCTTGGGTTATGAAGGTTATGAACACTGGTCAATGCAACGCCATGCCAAATGGATGGAGCGTTTAAAATGGCCTGTGCTGTGCTTTGTTGCCGTGGCATTTTGGAACATGTTGGGGGCAGGTGTGTTTGGCTTTATGATTAACCCACCCATCTCACTGTTTTATTTGCAAGGTTTAAACACCACACCTGTCCACGCTCACGCAGCTTTATTTGGCGTGTACGGCTTCTTGGCATTGGGCTTTGTGCTGCTGATTGTTCGTTATTTGCGTCCTGAATATCGCTTCAGTGATAAATTGATGAAAACTGGCTTTTGGGGATTAAACCTTGGTCTGTTACTGATGATTTTTACCAGCTTGTTGCCAATTGGTATCTATCAAGCCTATGCGTCCATCACCGAAGGCTTGTGGTATGCCAGAAGTGAAGGTTTCTTACAACAAGACTTTTTAGAAACATTGCGTTGGGTGCGTACCTTTGGTGATGTGGTCTTTATCATCGGTGGTGTGAGCATCGCTTTACAGGTGGTCAAACTGGTATTTGGTCAATCGCCAAAACACCCAAAACATGACACACCCATCACAGACTAACCCTCGTGTGATGTCCAAAGTATTCGTTCTTATCAACAAAATTCCCCCAAAATCATTGGGGGATTTTTTTTATGGTTGATGGTGGTTAGTTAAGGTGGTTTGAATAAATCCAGCCATCATTAGCTACCCATCATATAAAGACAAACAGTGCCTTAGCTCATCGGCGTTGCTGATGATGTCCGCCAGCGTATAGCTGTCCAAAACCTGCAAAAATGCCTTGGTGGCTTCGGCAAAAACTTGCTTTAAATGACAAGCAGGTGAGATGACACAAGACATGGCGGGCTGCCCCACAGACAAATCCAAAGTTTTTATTTTTATCAAATTATCTGTCATCAAATTATCTGTCATCAAATTATCTGTCATCAAATTATCTGTCATCAAATCATCTTTTGCTGGCTCATCGGCAAAACACGCCACCACAAAAAAATCTGGCTCTGTTTGGCGAATGATACTACCAACATTGATGGTTTTTGGGTGCATTGCCAAGCGAATGCCACCGTTTTTACCCCGCGCACTGTCAATGACTTTAAGCTTGCTCAACTGATGAATGACCTTGGTCAAATGGTTTTTAGAAATTCCATAGCTTTTGGCAATGTCATCAATGCGTACCAATTCATCATCATTGGGTATGGTCGCCAAATAAATCAGCACACGCAACGCAAAATCACTGTATTGAGTTAATCTCATAATCACACTCTGCAACCATGTTCATCTTGACACGCCATCGGTCAATGTAAAACACTCAATTTCAATCCATGCCAATAAATCCATGCAAATTCAAGAAAAAAAGCTAGGAATTCTAGCAAATTTAAAAAGTAATGACAATCATTATTATTTTCAATGATGATTAATTTACATAATAAAACATTGATGTGAAAAGATTGAAAAATTGGTTTACTTTTAAGAAAAATGTATTTAAAATACATGTTAAGGATATGGCATTATACATGTGTTTGACATGTATTTTAAGTGCCTTTTCTAGGCATTTTAACCTTTCTGTGCTTTTTATTTTTATTGATGGCATTGAATAAAATTACAGGCAACCTTTCTATAAGGAGAACCCATATGTCTAAGCCTACTTTGATAAAAACAACCTTAATTTGTGCCTTAAGTGCATTGATGCTAAGCGGTTGCAGCAATCAAGCGGACAAAGCCGCCCAGCCAAAAAGCAGCACGGTAGACGCTGCTGCCAAGACGGCAGATAATGCCGCCTCACAAGAACATCAAGGCGAGCTGCCTGTCATTGATGCCATTGTTACGCATGCACCAGAAGTACCACCACCTGTTGACCGTGACCACCCCGCCAAAGTGGTGGTAAAAATGGAAACCGTTGAAAAAGTCATGCGTCTGGCAGATGGTGTGGAATATCAGTTTTGGACATTTGGCGGTCAAGTTCCCGGGCAGATGATTCGTGTGCGTGAAGGCGACACCATCGAAGTGCAGTTCTCAAACCACCCAGATTCAAAAATGCCCCATAATGTTGACTTTCACGCTGCCACAGGGCCTGGCGGTGGGGCAGAAGCGTCATTTACCGCACCGGGTCATACATCAACCTTTAGTTTTAAAGCCTTACAGCCTGGTTTGTATGTCTATCACTGTGCGGTTGCCCCTGTTGGCATGCACATTGCTAATGGCATGTATGGCTTGATTTTGGTTGAACCAAAAGAGGGCTTACCGAAAGTAGACAAAGAATACTATGTCATGCAAGGTGACTTTTATACCAAAGGCAAATATGGCGAACAAGGTCTACAGCCCTTTGATATGGAAAAAGCCATTCGAGAAGATGCTGAATATGTTGTCTTTAATGGTTCGGTGGGGGCGTTGACTGGTGAAAATGCTCTAAAAGCCAAGGTTGGCGAAACTGTTCGTTTATTTGTGGGTAACGGCGGCCCGAATTTGACATCATCATTCCATGTCATTGGTGAGATTTTTGATAAAGTTCACTTTGAGGGCGGCAATGGCGTTAACCACAATATCCAAACCACGCTAATCCCAGCAGGTGGTGCTGCCATCACTGAATTTAAAGTGGATGTGCCAGGTGATTATGTCTTGGTTGACCATGCCATCTTCCGTGCCTTTAACAAAGGGGCATTGGGCATACTTAAGGTGGAAGGTGAAGAAAATCATGAGATTTATTCACACAAGCAAACAGACGCTGTCTATCTGCCAGAGGGTGCCCCACAAGCGATTAACACCGAAGAAGCACCCAAAACACCTGCACCTGCCAACTTACAAGAGCAGATTCAAGCAGGTAAGGCAACCTATGACTCCAACTGTGCTGCTTGTCACCAACCTGATGGTAAAGGCGTGCCAAACGCTTTCCCACCGCTTGCCAACTCTGACTATCTGAACGCCGACCACGCTCGTGCGGCCAGCATCGTGGCAAATGGATTGTCTGGTAAAATTACCGTCAATGGCAGCCAATATGAAAGCGTCATGCCTGCGATTGCTCTGAGCGACCAACAGATTGCCAATGTCATCACCTACACGCTTAACAGCTTTGGTAACAAAGGCGGTCAACTCAGTGCAGACGATGTGGCAAAAGCCAAAAAAACCAAGCCAAACTGATCTTAAAGTTTGATTAGGGCGTGTCCTCATTTTGGAAACGGTGCTAAAAATGAGATAAATTGCCGTCAAACAAGGAAAATGGTGCAGATAATATTGAAATATTAGCCAGACATTTGACGCAGTTTGACAAAATTTAGCCATTTTTAGCCCGTTTAGATGTCATCGTCCAGATTGAGGACACGCCCTAAGATATCCGCTGGTTTTCATTGAGCATCATGGCTGTCTTATGTGGCAAGCCATGATGTGCTTAATGGCTTTCATGCGTTTGATGCCCAATGATGCCCAAAGTGTGTGTTTAAAAGCCATGCCAAAAGGTGTATGCTAAAAAGCACAAAAGCTTGAAAGCACAAAAGCTTGACGCCAAATTAAGTGAAAGCTTAATAAAGTGAAAAGATTATTAAAGTGAAAATATTGTTAAAATATTGTTAAAAGGTAATTAAAAGATTGTGAATAAGGAGAAAGTCTGATGAGATTAACTCACACCAACACATTGGCTCACTTAACTGCGTGGGATAATGTCATCAGCTCTTTGGTTGTGGCTTTGGCAGTATTTGTCTTATCACCCCAGCCCACCGCCCACGCCAAAACTGACACCAACGCCATGGCAAGCATCAAAGGTGGCACATATCGCCCTTTATACTTAAGTGAAGACAGCCCCATGGTGACCGTGGGTAATTTTAACATTGATAAAACCCCCGTAACCAACCAACAATTTGCCAAATTTGTCGCAAACAATCCCAAATGGCAAAAACAAAACATCGCCAAGCTTTTTGCTGAACCTGACTATTTGGCTCACTGGCAAAAAACAAGCAAAGGCTATTATTATCCAAACTCAGCCGACATTGATAAACCTGTGGTGAATGTCTCATGGTATGCCGCCAACGCTTATTGTAAAGCTCAAGGCAAACGCTTACCTAAGATTGCAGAATGGGAATATGTCGCACAAGCGTCAACCACTCGCATCAATGGCAGCCAAGAAAAAGGGTATAACCAAACCATTTTAGACTGGTATACCAAATCTGCCACCATGCCATTAAAGCGTGTGGCACAAAGTCCAGCCAACTACTGGGGGGTGTATGACATGCACGGCCTGATTTGGGAATGGACACAAGACTTTAACAGCAATCTGGTGTCAGGTGAATCACGAGCAGACAGCACATTAAACCAAACCATGTTTTGTGGTTCTGGTGCAGCAGGCGCACCCGACCCATCAGATTATGCCGCTTTTATGCGTTATGGCTTTCGCTCAAGCTTACAATCTCAATTTGCCCTAAAAAGCTTGGGATTTCGCTGTGCAAAAGATTAAAAATCAGCCATACTTAGAGCCACGCTTAGACAAATGACCAACAAAATTGCAAAAAACGAACCAATTGGTTACAATTAATTAACCAGTCATTTAAACAGTAACCAGTTAGCATCTGTGGCAAAAAACGCCACATCAATCAGGAGCAAATCATGAAAAAACTCATCTTAGCCAGCAGCATTGCCCTACTTTTGAGTGCCTGCCAACAAACCGAACAAAAAGCCGACCAAACCACCCATGATGGCGAGGTGGTCTCCACAGAACACGCCCATGACCACACTGCCCATGACGACGCACATGGACATGATGGGCATGGTCATGGTCATCATGAACATGTTGAGTTGCCTGTGGCGGACACGCCAGCACCTGCCTTAGAAGAGTCGGTATATCTGGTAGGAGGCGATTGGAAAGACCAAGATGGCAACGCCTTTGACTTAAACAGTTTGGCAGGGCAAAAACAAGTGGTTGCCTTTATCTTTACCAACTGTAAAGAAGTCTGCCCATTTATGATGCGTAGCATGAAAAACATTCAAGACAAACTGCCTGAAGAGGTGCGTGCCAACACAGGATTTTTGGTGGTGAGCTTTGACCCTGAGCGAGACACCCCAGCCGTTTTGAAGAACTTTGGTGAGCATTACAAGGCTGATGAACATTGGACTTTCTTAAATGGCAGTGATGATGATGTGCGTACGCTTGCCAACACCATGAATATCCGCTATCAACACGCTGAAGGTGGTATGATTAATCATTCCAACGCCATCATGGTATTAGATGAGCATGGCAAAATGATTGAGCAAGCCAATGGCACAAGCACCGCAGGTGAAGATGCTGTTGTGGCGGCGTTACAAAAATAAGCGTAGGCAACATCAAACGATAAACCCAATAAATACAATAACCAGTGTAACCGCTGGTTATTTTTTTGATTAATAATTAAGGTATGTTTAAATTATTTATTAAAAAATAATAAATTGGTAAGATGTTTATCTTCATAAACCAGCCATTTTGACGCCGATAAAAAACAAGGTCATGAAATATTTAAGTTCATGTATGAATAATCCAAATTGCTTGTTTACATTTTTGGGTGAATTATTTACAATGAGTCCCTTATCATCTTAGCAAATTAAAGAAAGTTGCGCTTCTTATGACCACCACGATACCTACTTTAGATCAGCCTTTGATCACGCTTAATGAACAAGATTTTTTGGCATTTGCAAGCAGTGCCATTGCAGTGATTGAGACTGCAACCGATGAACGCACACTTCAAGAATTGCGTGTCAACTTAAGCGGCAAAAAATCAGCCTTGACAACATTGTCCAAGCAAATGGGTGCGCTTGATGCTGATGCCAAAAAACAATATGGCGTGTATTTGCATGAGTTACGCACGCACATCAACCAAGCCTTAGAGACTAAGGCAAAACAGCTTGCTGTCGCTGCGATGAACGCCAAGCTTGCCAGCGAGCAAATTGATATTAGTTTGTCTGCGCGTGGTATTTTAGCAGGTGGATTGCATCCGATTACCCAAACAACCGAACGCATGAAGCAGTTTTTTGTTCAAGCTGGTTTTAGCGTAGCGACAGGTCCTGAGATTGAGAGTGATTATTATAATTTTGAAGCACTCAATATCGCAAGCCATCATCCTGCGCGTGCGATGCATGATACATTTTATTTTAATGCACATTATTTGCTGCGTACACACACTTCAAGCGTGCAGATTCGTACGATGGAAAACAGTGAGCCGCCGATTCGCATTATTTGCCCAGGCCGTGTGTATCGCTGCGACTCAGACCAAACGCATTCACCGATGTTTCATCAAATGGAAGGTTTGATGATCTCAAAATCAAGCAATTTTGCAGAACTTAAGGGGCTGATTCATGAGTTTTTGGATGCATTTTTTGGCAAAAAAATGACGGTTCGTTTTCGTCCATCATTTTTCCCATTCACTGAACCATCTGCTGAGGTGGACATTTTGTCCGATAACGGAAAATGGTTAGAGGTTTTGGGTTGTGGCATGGTACATCCACAAGTGCTCAAAAACTGCGGTATCAATCCTGACGAGTATACTGGTTTTGCTTTTGGCATGGGCATTGAACGCTTTGCGATGCTGTATTATGGTATTGATGATTTACGCCTATTTTTCCAAAATGATTTGCGTTTTTTAAAGCAGTTTAGTTAATATAAATTAACTTATTTATTTAATTTTAATGAATTTAATACAGAGATAGCAAATGAAAATCAGTGAAAATTGGCTAAGACAGTGGGTAAACCCAAGCATTAATAGTGAGCTACTTGGCGAGCAGTTGACCATGGCAGGGCTTGAGCTGGACGGTGTTGAGACGGTTGCACCACCATTTAATGGCGTGGTCATCGGTGTGGTCACTGAATGTCAGCAGCACCCAGATGCTGATCGCTTGCGTGTTACTAAGGTTGATATTGGCAGTGGTGAACATTTACAAATCGTCTGCGGTGCACCCAATGTATGTGTTGGGCTAAAAGTTGCTGTGGCAACCATTGGTGCGGTGTTGCCCAGTGATGATCATAAGGGCTTTAAAATCAAAAAAGGTAAGCTTAGAGGTGTTGAATCGCAAGGGATGCTTTGTGGTGCTTCAGAGCTGGGTCTTGAAGATGAGATTGATGGTTTGATGGAGCTTCCAAAGGATGCCCCGATTGGCATGGATGTGCGTGATTATTTAAACTTAGATGCGAAGATTTTTGAAATTGCTATTACGCCCAACCGTGGGGATTGCTTAAGTGTATTGGGCTTGGCACGTGAGATTGCTGCCATTAATCAGATGCCGCTCAATCGTCCTGTGATCCAATCTATTCAGGTGGTCACTGATACCGCTCCGAGTGTGCAAGTTTTGGATGCCAAAGCTTGTCCGAGATATCTAGCGCAGCGTATTGATGATATTGATTGCACTTGGCCAACTCCCCAATGGATGACCGACGCTTTGATTGCTTCTGGCGTTCGAAGCCATAATTTTTTGGTAGATGTGACCAATTTTGTATTACTTGAATTAGGTCAGCCGCTACATGCGTTTGATGCTGATAAAATTCAAGGCGATATCATCGTGCGTATGGCACACTCTGGCGAGACGCTTGAATTATTAAACGAACAAATCATTACACTCAGCGGAGATGAGCTGGTGATTGCTGATGATGCTGGCGTATTGGCATTGGCAGGCATTATGGGCGGTGCACGCTCAGCGGTCAGTGATGAGACAACCAGCATCATACTAGAAAGTGCGCATTTTGATCAGTTGACCATCTCAGGGCGTGCGCGCCGTTTTGGATTGCATACGGATGCTTCTCAGAGATTTGAGCGTGGTGTGGATTTTGCGTTGCCAAAACTTGCCATTGATCGTGCTGTCAGTTTGATTGTTTCGGTTGCAGGTGGTAAGGTTAGTCAAATGACTACCGCTGAGAATTTAGATGCATTGCCTGTCAGACACAAGATCATTGTACCTGTGGATAAGGTATCAAAGCTTTTGGGCGTAGATATATCACCTGATCAGATGGTGGATATGCTTAATCGTCTTGAGATTGCAACCACCGTGCAACAAGACAGTTTGGTGTGCCAAGTGCCTAGCCACCGATTTGATTTAACAATTTATCAAGATATCGTTGAAGAGATTGCTCGCATGTATGGCTATGCCAATATTTGTGCGACCTTGCCAGAGCTTTCTGTGGATATGCACTATGATGATACGGCAGATTTGATTCAATTAGTTAAGCGGTCTTTGGCAAGTTCAGGTTATTACGAAGCAGTGAGCTTCAGCTTTAGCGATGCTAAAATTGAAGCACTGTTTGATGATAAAAGCCTAGGTGCAGTATTGCCACTTGCCAATCCCATCTCCAGTGATCTTGCGGTGATGCGTCGTACCTTAATGTCAAGCCTGTTACCGATTGTTAGTTATAATCTTAATCGTCAGCAGTCGCGTGTCCGCTTGTTTGAAACTGGATTAAGCTTCGTTGGCGGTGATGTTGAACATGTGGTTCAGACACCAAGCTTGGCGATGATTGCAACAGGTGAGCTGACCACTGAGCAAAGTCATGGGACGCGCAAGATGGATTTTTATGATCTAAAGCGTGATATTGAAAGCCTTTTGCCAAATACTTTGGATAAATCCAAAGTGACTTATGAACGCACGACTTTGACTTTCTTGCATCCAGGCCAAAGCGCTCATCTGATGATTGATGGCGAGGATTTGGGCTTCTTTGGTCAGCTACATCCAAGCATTTGCAAAGCTTTAGACTTGCCAACGGTGTGGGTGGCTCAAATGGATTTGGATAAGCTGATTGCACTTAACCGAAAATCAAATCCCATCATAGCACCAAGTAAATTCCCATCAGTTCGTCGAGATTTAGCGGTGTTGGTGGATCAAGATATCGCTTGGCAAGCTCTTGAAAAAGACATTCGCAAGGCTGCGGGCAAATATTTGCAAGATGTTTGGCTGTTTGATATCTATGTGGGTGAAACATTGCCCAAAGGCAAAAAATCGCTTGCTTTTGCGATGGTTTTTCAGGATCAAAATGCCACACTTGAGGACGAGCAAATCAAAGAAGCAGTTGATAAAGTCATTCAAAATTTGGCAGATAAACACGCTGCCCATCTGCGAGACTGACCTAAAACCGCCATAATGCCGACTTATGGCGGTTTTGAATTTTAATACAAATTCATTTGCATTAAGTATGTTATAAAGTGTAAAATAATCAATCTGCTATAAAATGCTGTATTATTTTTGGTCGCTGATTGATAAACAAGGATAAATCATGGGTGCACTGACAAAGGCGGATATGGTTGATGAATTGACCATTCGACTGCGATTGACACGCCAACAGGCAAGAAAATTGGTCGATGGATTTTTTGAAGAAATCAGTCAGGGTCTTGCCCAAGGTCATGAGGTTAAATTGTCAGGTTTTGGCAATTTTGAATTAAAAGATAAAAAACCCCGCCCAGGGCGTAATCCAAAAACAGGCGAAAGCGTTCCCATTCAGGCGCGCCGTGTTGTCACATTTAAGGCAGGTCAGAAGTTGCGAGGCTGGATAGATAGCCAAAATGAAGGCTGAGCGGCTTGGATATTTTTATCAATCTGACTTGCAAGCCTAATGGCTTTTTGTTAAAATATCCGCTTTATTTTCCCACTTAAGTTGGCTAATAACATAGAAAAGCATGGTGCGTAATGCCAAAGTTGGTTGGTGATGGCGTGGCTATGCTCCATCGTATGAGTATCATCAGCGATGCTTATTGGTGCTTAGGTTTATTGGATAGAGAATTATCATGCGTAAAGACATTCACCCAGAATACCGTGAAGTATTGTTCCACGATACTAATGCTGATGTATACTTTTTGACTCGTTCAACAGTTTCAACCAAAACAACTCGTGAATACGAAGGTCAAGAATACCCATATTTCCCATTGGATATCTCTAGTGCTTCTCACCCATTTTATACAGGCGAGCAGCGTAAAACCGCCAACGAAGGTCGTGTGGCAAGCTTTAACAAGCGTTTTGGTGCATTTGCAAGCCGTAGCAAAAAATAAGCCTTTATCAGCTATTTTTAAAATCGCTCTTATTGAGCGATTTTTTTATTTCCAAACTAAGATGGTATTGTTGATTGGGCTGATGTGTTATTTAATGAACACATACTCAGGTACGCACGCATTAAATTGTAACAAATTTCTAGGTTATTCATGTAAAAGATGACGAAATCGTCTTAGTCTGATAAACTAATATAAAATACCTAAATTGTACCTATTGCATGGCAATTTAGGGATATTTTTGTCATGTTTGAATAATTTTACGATTTTAGATAATCTTGCCCATCAATTGGAATGAGATGGCTGGGAAATGATTTGGGGTAGCTATGCAGTGGAGTGGTCTTTGGTTAATTTTAGCGTTGATGGTTGTGATTTTGGGCGTGTTTTTTGTGATGCGTAGTTTGCGTCGTAATAATTTGGCACTAGAATCTGAAGCCTTGGGCGTCAAAACCAAATATGGGTTACCAATTATTCCAAGAGATGAAAGGGAATTGCCATCTAGCGTTGAGCGTTCAAATAAAAAAGTAGAGCCTGAAGACGCATTATCTAGTATGGCCGCTGCTGTGGCGGCTGCACCTGTGATGTCACAAACCTCGCAAGCAAAAGCGGTTTATGAGCCTTTAACAGAAGATAATAAAACAAATCAGGCTGATACGCAGGCAAACATTGATGAAAATTCACAAAATCAAGACAGTATTCGCATCAATAATCCAAGCGGTCCGTCGCACGCTCAAGATTGGCAAGCGTATGATGATGAAAATCAGGACGCTGATTATGTGGTAGATATGACCTTTGACAAACGCTCGGCTGTGCTTGATGAGCATTTGGATGAACGCCGAGTTTTTGACCAAAATAATGACCCTTTGCTGAACGCAACAGAAACGGTGAGCATTGCCATTATGCCACGCAACTCGTTTGCTGGGTTGCCAGGTCGCACCGTACTTGAAATTGTGCGTACATATGGTATGAAATATGGTGTTATGAATCTATTTCACCGCTATGAAAATGAAGATGGTACGGGTGATTTGTGGTTTAGTATGATGGGCGTTGGGTATGAGGGAGTGTGTGCATTTGACTTAAACAGTTTGCCTGAATCCCATTTTATGGGGCTGACTTTGTTTTTGGCACTACCGCATCCACATGCGTTAAGAGGATTTGACAGCATGGTCTCGGTGGCGCATATGATTGCTCAGGACTTGTCGGCAGATATCCTTGATGAGCAAGGCAATTTATTTGACGATACTTATTTTGCTAAGCTTCGTTCGGTCGTTGCTGAGCATAGTGCCAATTAATGACTTATCTAAAAAACAGCCCAATCATGGGCTATTTTTTGGCAAATTAATTTTTATTGCTTGGGTTATTGTGATCATGATAAGGTTGGCAGTTTGGGCAATAGACGCTTGCCCGACCACTGATTTTGATATTTTCAAGTAAACTGCCGCAAGTGGTACACGATTCCCCTTGCCTGCCATAGACGAGCAAAGTTTGCTGAAAATAACCCGTCTTACCACTGCCAACTGTAAAATCCCGAAGGGTTGAACCACCTTGGGCGATGGCACGAGCTAAGATTTGTTTGATGTGATGAGTCAGTTGTACCAGCTTATCTTCATCAACCAAATAGGCAGGCGTGAGCGGATGAATGCCTGACAAAAACAAACTTTCAGCGGCATAAATATTGCCCACGCCAACCACGACGGACTGATCCATAATCAGTGATTTGATGGGTTTGTTTAAAGGTTTTTGATGAGATTTGGGACGCATGATGTATCTGATGAGATGGCTGGCATCAAAATCGTCGCTCAAAGGCTCAGGCCCTAAGTGTGCCAAAAATCGTGCGTAGGTGTTTGGCTGGTCGATATAATCATCATTGATGAGCCAAAGAATCATGCCAAAGCGTCTAGGATCATGATAATGCAAAGTGATGATTTTACCATGCGAATCGGCAAAATCAATCAAGACATGATCGTGCTTGCGGGGTGGTTCATTGATATGCTGTTGTAAGCTGCCCGACATGCCTAAATGAATCAGTAAAGTTTTTTGGCGACTGTCATATGCGTGATAAAAATCCAGTAGTAAATATTTAGCACGCCGCTGTATTTTGGTTAGGACAAAGCCAACCAAACCATCCAAATCTTTGGCAATATCATAGCGTAAGCGTGGATGCCTGACTTGAACGCATGTGACAGTTTGACCAATCAATGGTTCTAGGCTTAATTTTGTCGTCTCAACTTCGGGTAATTCTGGCATGATAATTGGCTAACTTTCAGGCTGATTCTAAGCGGTTGCACGGCGAGCATATAGCACACTAGGCTGCTGTTCAATTTTGTTGAGTAGGCGTGATAAATGTGCAATGCCTGCCACCTCAACATAAAACTTCATATGACTGATTGCACCATCATTAAAGATAGTTTCGGCACGGTGAATATTGACTTTTTCTCGATCAATCACATGTACCAAATCACGCAGCAGTCCGTTGGTATTTTTGGCTTCAACATGGATGACCACAGGCTGATAGCGTCCAAAGCTTTCTTGCCAGTGTGCGATCACAGAGCGATCTGGTTCACGCTCAATCAGGCGTAAATACTCAGGGCAACCATCATTGTGGATACTGACCCCACTTGATAAGGTGATAAATCCAGCAATCGGTTCGCCATGCACGGGGTTACAACATCTTGCCAAATGTATCTCAACATTATCAAGGTCTTCAAGCTCAATTTTGTATTTATTGGGGCGAATTGGCTGTTTGATCTCAATTTTGGCTTTATCAGGCACTTGGGCGGTTAAATTAAGCTTTTGGGCGACCAAATTACTGATTTGTGTGACGGTAATATCACCAATGACCAACGCCACATACAGATCATCTTCATGTTTTACATTCAGATCGGTAAAGTATTCTGATAGGCTGATTTGATTGGGTGAAATTGACAGACGATCAAACTCTTTAAGTAATAACGCCTTGCCTGTTTCAATATTTTTGTCCCGATCTTGTTTATTGAACCATTGACGCAGTTTGGATTTTGCGCGTGCGGTATGGATATAGCCAAGCGACGCCATCAACCAATCACGATTTGGTTCACGATTGGATTTGGTGATAATTTCAATTTGGTCACCTGTTTTTGGCTGATAAGTCAGTGGTACATAGCGACCATTTACCCGCGCGCCTTGAGCACGGTTACCCACTTCAGTATGCACATAATACGCAAAGTCAAGCACCGTTGCACCTTTTGGCAGCTCAGTGATATCGCCATCACGGCTAAATACATAAATCCGTTCGGCATTATCAATATCAAGTTCGATATCTTCTTCGCCATCTGCTTTTTCATTACCCAAAAGCTGACGCAGTGAGCTGATTTTTTGGGTGAGATAGTCGTCCTTTTTGGCTTTGAGTCCTTCTTTATAATTGACATGCGATGCCTTGCCAAGCTCTGCTTCAAAATGCATATCAAAGGTACGAATCTGAACCTCAAGTGTACGCTGCTCGGCGATGACTGCGGTGTGTAGTGATTTATACCCATTGGGCTTAGGATTGGTGATGTAGTCATCAAATTGCTCAGGAATATGCCGCCATAAACCATGCACAATGCCCAGTGTATAGTAGCATTCGGCATTGGTATTGACCATCACACGCAAAGCACGAATATCATAAAGCTGATCAAAAGAAAGATTCTTTGACTTCATCTTACGCCAAATTGAATAAATATGCTTGACACGCCCTGACACTTCGCCTTGGATACCTGCACGCTCAAGCTCTTCGCTAAGCTTGGATTTAACCAGCTGAATATAAGCTTCTCGTTCGCTGCGTTTTTCGGCAAGCAGACTTGCGATTTTTTTATATTCATCAGGTGCAAGATAGCGAAATGCCAAGTCCTCAAGTTCCCATTTAAGCTGAGCGATGGAGAGTCGATGTGCAAGTGGTGCATAAATGGTCATCACCTCTCTTGCGACTCTTTTTTGGCGATCAGGGGGTGCAAAGGACAGCTCACGCATCGCAAAGGTGCGTTCAGCAAGCTTGATTAGCACAGCACGCACATCATTGGTTGTGCTGATGAGCATGCTATAAATATTAGAAAGTTGCTCTCTTTGATTGGACTCAAAATAATCTTCAAGTCGTTGATTGCTCTCAATGCTTTCAGATAATCTACCCATCGCTAAAGCATCCATCACCAAATGGGCAATATCCTCCCCAAAATTTGCCCGAATCGTCTGAATGCTGACCAGTTCACGGCGTGCTGTACGATAAAGCATGGCGGCAGCTAAGGCATTTTCATTTTGAAAAAGATACGCCAAAATATCCGCCATGCCAATACCTGTAATATAAGCACCTGAGCGGGTGACATGGGGCTTATTGGCATGGATTTGTACAAATTGGCAGGCTTGGCGTAAGATGGGTAAATCTTCTTTGCCAATACGAGCGGCAACATGACAAATCCAAGTTTCAATATCGATATCCGACACATTGATATCGCAAGGGTTGGTCGTGCTGCTACTGTGATCAACTGCACTGATGAGTTTGTGATTGGCAAGCTGTGCCTTAAAATCTGGATGCAGTTGCTTGGCAACCAAACTGGCTGCCAAAGTTGCGCTATCCATGCTGCTACTATTACCGCCCAATAAGGGTAGGCTGTCTCGTATCTGAACCACGGCAAATCCTTGTAAATCTAAAAAACAAATAGTTTCAATGATTTCTAGGTTGTATTATTATAAATCGTTAAGTTAATGCACTTGGGCTATTATCGCACCTTGTCATCAAATTTTAAAGGACAAAAGCATAATTTTCAAACAAATCGTTATGCCAAAAAAGACAATCATCATCTAAATACATTTAATATCATACAAAATCCCAGCGACAAAGTGCCAACTCAGCCGACCGTACCCATCTTGGTGTGTCTATATGGCTGTATATCATAAACCAAATCTGTTGAATTTTGATGAAATAAAACAAGCATTTGCCCAAAAAGTATGCTATAATTATTTTTTGTGAATTGTTCACACTCGCTATTTGATGACATCGCACCGATATTGATACGGAATTTTCCGAGCGTTCTAGATTTTTATCAGTTCAATACAATCAGCTTTTGATTGATTATCTTAATTTACTGTCGCGATGATTTTGGCTTGTAAGACTTGGGGGATAATCCCTTTTTGATAAGTATTAGTCAAGCAACAGCGACAAACCTGCCACCACATTCAAAATGCCATTGATAAGATCCCAAGGCTTAAGCCCATCGGCTTGGCGACTTTGGCGGTCTGTGTTTTTTATGAAATAAATACATTTGCATTGGCTCATCAGCGGGGCATATCAGTTGAGATAATTATGACCGAATCAACCACCCAAACCACTGACAGCACCACCGAAAATTTTGTCCCACAGTTTCGTGACTTGGGGCTCAATAAACCCATCTTAAAAGCACTGACAAAAAGTGGTTATACCACACCCACGCCAATCCAAGCAAAAGCCATTCCGCATGCCCTAAATGGCCGTGATTTGCTTTTGTCAGCTCAGACTGGCTCTGGCAAGACGGCAGCATTTGTTTTACCTGTCTTGGATAAAATGAGCCGTAAGCCAACCATTGAAAAGCATGTACAAGCACTTATCCTAACGCCAACGCGTGAGCTTGCACTACAAGTTCAAGACAGTGTACGACGCTATGGCGATGGCATGCGTCATATGTTTAGCGTGCCTTTGGTGGGCGGTGCACCTTATGGCGGTCAGTTGCGTGCCTTAAAAAAAGGCGTACAAGTTATCATCGCAACGCCCGGCCGCTTGATTGACCATATGCGTGAAGGCCGTGTTGATTTATCAAAACTAGATATGCTGATTTTAGATGAAGCAGATCGTATGCTTGACATGGGATTTGCAGATGACATCAAAGAAATTCTAAAAAATACGCCCAAGACACGCCAAACCGTGATGTCCTCGGCGACTTGGGATGGTGCGGTTGGTAAAATTGCTGAAAGCTTTACGGTTAATCCTGAAAAAGTTTCTATTAAAGTTGAGTCGGCACATATCGATGAAAGTGTGTATTATTGTGATGATTTTAACCACAAAAACACTATTTTGCTTCAAGTATTAAGTAACCCTGAAATTAAGCAAGCCGTGATTTTTGCAGCCACAAAAATGTCTACAGAAAAATTGGCAGCGCAGCTTGTCGAAGCGGGTTTTAAGGCACGCTATTTGCATGGTGATTTGCCCCAAGGCAAACGAAATCGTATCGTTAGCGATATGAAATCAGGCAAATGTGATGTGTTGGTCGCCACCGATGTTGCTGCACGGGGCATTGATATTTCAGCCATTAGCCATGTGATAAATTATGATTTACCTCGCCAAGTTGAGGATTATGTGCATCGTATTGGTCGCTGTGGTCGGGCAGGTCGTACTGGCGTGGCGGTGAATTTATGCAGTATCGATGACAATCGTCAGCTTGAGCATATTAATCGTTATCTGAAGCGACAAATGAGCGTCTCAACCATCGAAGGATTAGAGCCACGCCGTAATTTTGGTATCCAATCACAAGAGCGTCGCCGTGGTCGCAGCAAGTCTCAAAACCGTACTCGCCAAGATGGTCGACAAAATTTTGAACGCACTGATCATAAATTTGGTAGCCGTAATCGCTATGAACATCGTCATGAGCGTTCATTTGAGGGTAAGCGTGAACGATTTGAAAATCGTGAACGCAGCGTTAATCGCCGTGAAAATGATGAAAATCGTGAGCGTCGTCATGGTCGCTCTGATCGCCGTTTTGATAAAAACAGACAAGGTTATTATCACGCTGATGGTATAGCTTGCCAAGATAAAAAAGAGTATACACGCAATTTTGATCGCCGTGACAACGATCGTAACAATACTCACTTTGATAAGCCTGCCAAAAAATTTGGCAAACAAACCAACTTTGATCGCCCAAGACGCAACAAAGCATTTGCAGATAACGGCAAGCCAAATACAGGTTTTGATAAATTTGGTGGTAAGTCTCGCCCAAAGGCAGTTGAAGAGATCTTTTTTGCCAAGCGACAAGATAAAAAAGCCAAACGTAAATTTGGTGAATTTTAAATCTTTTAACCCAAAAACACCCTCAAAGATATTTTTTGAGGGTGTTTTTTTGTGGTTTAAGCATCAATACGCTCAAATCGTGCGATGCTCTCAACATGGCCTGTATGGCTAAACATATCCATCACACCAGCGTGTGTCAGCCGATAGCCAGCTTCTATGAGCGCTTTGGTATCTCGAGCCAGTGTGACAGGGTTGCATGAGACATAAACGATGCGTTTGGCATTAAATTTGGGCAAGTATGTCATCACCTCCCAAGCACCTGAACGGGGTGGGTCGATCAAGAGTGCATCAAAGCGATTATTGCCCGTTGCCCATGGCTGATCGCTCAAATCTTGGGTTAAGTCTTTGGCATAAAATTCAGTATGGGCAATGCCGTTGGCACAAGCATTCATTTTGGCGCGTTCGGTCATCTGCTCACTGCCTTCAACACCGACCACAAAGCCACTTTCACCAACTTGTCTTGCCAATACTAAGCTAAAATTACCCAATCCACAAAATAAATCCAGCACACGCTCACCTTTTTGTAGGTTTAACAGCCTGCTTGCCAAATCCATCATTTTTTGATTGACGGATAAATTAACTTGTGTAAAATCCAATGGCGAAAACTCATAAGTCAAATCAAAATTTGGCAGATGATAAAACAGACCGCCCGTGGGTGGTACAGTCAGCGAAGTTGGGCGAGCATCTTCGGTATCGATACGATGTACGCTGTCTGCTCCTTTTGGTTGTAAGAGCAGTTGCCAGTTACGAGCTGCAAAAAATTGACGCAATTTCGCCAAGTCTTCATCATCAAGCTTCTGCATATGACGCACAATAACCGCAACCGATTTAATGCTGTCAGGCACATGTGGCAGTGTCTGCCCCATGGCAATCTCAAGCTGTGGAATGCTATCTCGTGCATTTAGGTCGGTGATGAGTGCTTTTAAATTTTCAAGCTCAAAGCCGATGCGTTCATCTAAGATATGGCATTCGTTGAGTTCTGCCAAAAAGTTGCTGGCGCGTTCACGAAAACCGACCAGTGCTGAGTCTTTTTTGGCAACATAGCGTACACCCATGCGTGCTTTGGTGCGATAGCCAAGACGGTCGCCAACCAAAGGCTCAAGCCAAATATCAGGCTCGATGCCTGCTTGATGTATGAGCAGCTCTTTTAGTACGGATTGTTTGAAATCAATTTGCGCATCTGCTTGCCAGTGCTGTAGGCTACATCCGCCACAAATCCCAAAATGTGGGCAAGGTGGCGTTTGACGCTGTGGGTGGGCATGATTGACAACTTGTAAGGCATCGCCTTCTTCAAAATTTTTCTTAGAATTGGTCATCTTCACCAAGACAGCCTCGCCTGGTAATGCAAAGCTGATAAAGACTTTTTTGCCTGCTTTATCAGGATTATGGGCAGCGTTATCGGCCTCATAAACTGCCACGCCACGCCCATCGTGTGCTAAGTTTGTGATATGAAATTCAAGGGGCGGCGCATCTGCCAAACGCTTGCGCGCACGAGCAGTTGGTTTGCCTTTTTTACTGGGGTTTTGAATGAGTGAATGCGTTTGGGTCATGTGAAAAGCTTGCCTGTCGTTAGATGGGTTTTTAAGCATTATGGATTTTGAAACAATGAATAAACTGATCACGGTTTTATCGTATGTTATCAATCTATGATCAATAGATTATCAATGTTAGGCACACCCTAACATTAATCACTAAAAATGGGTGCGGTCATGTAAGCTGCACATTATAACATAAGTCAATCTTAGCTGTGGCTTTGTGTTTATGGAATACTGGCAGATGAGACTGTTTTGGTGGTATCAGCGACAGTGGGGTCTTGGCTGGGCGTCACATTACAAAACGCCCACCCATGCTGTGGCTAAAAACAGCCATGCTTTGGATTTTGACATTGATTGCTGTATAAATCATCATTTGATTTGTGATGAATATGGGCGAAGTATTTAATTTAACTCTGATTTTAAAACCAAATAAAGCGTCAAATCCTACCGTACCCAAGCATCTAAAAAGCTTTGATGGCGTAGCTTGCCAGATGAATTGGTCAAGCTTTGTACAAATTGGTTGGTTTTGTCAATGAGTATTTGGCATTCATCGGCAGAAGATTTGCCCGTTAAAGTCAGCCACCTTAAATAAATCAGCCAAGTATTTAGGACATCAGACTCACAATAACAACTCAGTGCGTCCCATTGAGCGTTTTGTACCATCGGCAAAACCTGCGAGCCATCAAGATTGCCTTTACCAGCAAATCCACACAAGCTGGCAACCGTATCAAGCTTTTGGTGCAGTTTGTTATTATGCAGTGCAGTTTTGTCCATCAAATCAATATGCATCTCACCATAGCGATATGAATAGCCAAATTTTTGGGCGCTGCCAAATAGTGCTGGTGCAGATAATTGGTGGTGCATAGACCGATGCATTAAGACAGGTAAGTCAAAAGTTAATCCATTCCAGCTGATAAGCACAGGTTTTTTATCAAAGGCTCTTAGAAAATTGACCAAAATCTCTTTTTCGCTCATGGTCTGTAGTGTGAGAGATTTAAGATGAAAGGTAGTGCCATCAAACCATAAAAATGACAAGCAAGCGATTTTATGAAGTGGCAGACGCATGAATTCTGTGCCTGATTCAGCGTAACGCAGGGCGATGAGTGCAGTCAAAGCATCATCATCACCCAAATCGGCCAGCTCTGGATAAAGTCGCTTGCCTGTTTGTATGTCAGGTATGGTTTCAATGTCAAATACTAAAATTGGGGTGGAAATCATGCCAAGCCTCAGTCAGTTACACCAAATAATCCTGTGGATAAATAACGATCGCCACGATCACACACAATAAATGCAATGACCGCATCAGGGGTATTTTTGGCAATTTGGTGAGCTGCCCACGCCGCACCACCAGAGGATACACCACAAAAGATGCCTTCTTCTCGTGCCAGTTTTCGCATATAGCGTTCGGCATTAGTTTGGTTGACATCCATGATCGTATCAACCAATGATGCATCAAAAATTCCTGGTAAATATTCAGCAGGCCAGCGGCGAATGCCTGCGATGGATGACTGTTCATCTGGCTGCAGCCCAATGATTTGAATGGCTGGATTTTGTTCTTTTAGATATTGACTAACACCCATGATGGTGCCCGTTGTGCCCATACTGCTGACAAAATGGGTAATTTTGCCCTCGGTCTGTTGCCAAAGCTCTGGGCCTGTGGTCAAATAGTGTGCGTGTTTATTATCGGTATTGTTAAATTGATCCAGCACAATGCCTTGTCCATCAGCTTGCATTTGTAGTGCCATATCTCGTGCCGCCTCCATACCATCTGTAACCTCGATGAGTGTTGCACCATAGGCAGTCATCGCATCTTTACGCTCTTGAGTGGAATTGGCAGGCATTAATAAGGTCATCTGATAACCACGCATCGCCGCAACCATCGCCAGTGCAATACCTGTATTGCCACTGGTTGCCTCAATGAGCGTATCGCCTGGTTTGATTTGCCCACGCTGTTCGGCTTGATAAATCATATTAAACGCTGGACGGTCTTTGACAGAACCTGCAGGGTTATTGCCCTCAAGTTTGGCAAGTAAAGTCGCTTGGCTATCTTTAGCAAGCGTATTGAGCTTGACAAGTGGCGTATTGCCCACACAGTCAGACAGCGTGGTGGTTTGATGGATAAAATCTTTGGTCATTGTGGTTGTCTCATAAATCATGGATTATGCCAAATTATAGCATAATTAAAACCAAGCTATCAGCTTTGTTCAACTGGGTTTGGTGTACTTATGATACTGTTTTTGGTATAGTGCTACAAAATCTTGGGGTGATTATCCATGCAAATAAATAAAGCATTTGGCATAAAAAGCGCTTATGGGCAGCTGATTTTATTGGTATTTTTACCGATTGTGGTATTGGCATTTTTAGGTTCGTACTTGGTCATGAGTGAGGTACGCCGTGCCATACTCTCAGAACAAGACACCATGGCAAATGCAGCACTGGTACGCTATGATGCCATCGTGCGTCCTTTATTAACAGACCTTCAGTATCGCCAAAATCGTTTGGATGAGCGTGTCGCTCAGATGAATGAAGATGAGATATTAATTGCCATTACGCCACATGATACCAATTTACCAAATCATGCGATGGTTCGCCATACTCAAGATGCACCATTTTTTAATACCAATTGGTTTGTACAACTTCAACAGTCTCGTAATCAGCATGTGCTTCGAGTGGCAATTATGGATGGCATCGGTCAGGTGCTGTTTAGTACAGGAATGCAGACAGATTTATCTTGGGGAGATTTTGATTTACAAGCCAAAGAAATCTATCGTATACCAACAGCTGTAGGCACTGCCTATGGCAAATCATTTATTTTTGATAATGAGCGTTATTGGCTTTTGGTGGATATGGATAATACGCCATTGACGATTACCTCGTATCGGGTAGCATTGGCGTTGACTGCCATTGGATTGACGACCATTTTACTGCTTTTGCTGATTTTAAATATTTATTCTAAACGCTGGATTACGCCACTTTATGAGATGCGTCTGTACTTACAGCGACTAAATACCGATAATTTATCACGCGTACCACAACTAAAAACCAGCGGTGAATTTGCCTTATTGCGAGATGATTTTACACGAGCGGTTCGTCGCCTGCATGCCAGTTTTACAGAACTAAAAAACCATGCCGATGAAACAGAACATGATTTACAGCAAGCATTTGATGAAATGGAAATGCAAAATATCTCTATTCGAAATGCTCGTGATGCAGCCATCTCAATCAGCCAAGCTAAGTCGGCATTTTTAGCAAATATCAGTCATGAGCTGCGTACACCATTAAATAGCATTGATGGTTTTATTAATTTATTAGCTCGCAAAGGCGAGTTGACTGGTGAACAAAATCTATATGTACAAACCATCAAAAAATCATCAGCACATTTGCTGGCACTGGTTAATGATGTGCTTGATTTTTCTAAGATTGAGGCAGGTAAGCTGGTTTTAGATAGCCATGATTTTGATTTATATGATGCGGTGTATGATGTGGTTGATATGCTGTCACCAGCAGCACTTGAAAAGCGGCTGCGTTTGGCGGTCTTATTTTATAATGATGTGCCAACTCGCATTATTGGCGATAGTTTAAGAGTAAAGCAAATCTTAACCAACCTTGTGGGTAATGCCATCAAATTTACCGATATGGGCAGTGTCGTGGTTCGAGTGAGTTTGGCCAAAAAAACAGGCTATTTATGCATCGAGGTGGAAGATACAGGCAAAGGCATTAGTGAAAGTGATAAAGAACAGCTGTTTCAAAGTTTTGGTCAAGGTGATTTGAGCGTCACTCGCCGCTATGGCGGAACGGGTTTGGGTTTGGTTATCTCAAAGCAGTTGACACAATTGATGGGCGGTTCGATTGGTTTTATTGACAATCGCAGTGAAAATATTGCGAATGCAGGTGCAACTTTTTGGTTTGAGATGCCCATGGGTGTGGATGAAGGTTTAATTGATGACGCCTTGCCTAAGCTTGCAGAGCTGTTGTGTGCACCCATGCAACTTTTGGTTTGGATCAACCATGCACCAGCATTGCGGGTACTACAGAGCAGTTTGGTTGGCACAAAAGTTCAATTAACGATAGCCATTGGTCTTGCAGATTTATTAGAAAAACTTGATAAAAATGAGACATATTATGATTGGGTGATTGTGGATAATTTTGGTCAAGATGCTGCCAAAGATGATGTGGGTGCCGTATTACGACAAATTCGCTTACGATATGATGGTAAGCTTGCCAGTTTTGGTTATCAAGTGGGTATTAACGAACAGCTGTTATTGCGTTATCAGACCCAAGCGTTATATGAGCCGATGGATAAAAGGCAGCTTTATGCCATGCTTTTAAATCAGCAAAACCTTTCGGCAACACAATCACCTCGTCAAGCCAAATTTGTGGGGCGTAGGATTTTGGCAGTCGATGATCATTTACCAAATCTTTTAGTGCTAGATGCATTACTTGCTGAGCTTGGTGTTGAGGTTGTGACGGCAAATAGTGGCTTTGAGGCCATCGAAAGGATGACGCAGAGCATCACAGGGTCAACGCCGCCCATTGACATGATATTTATGGATGTGCAGATGCCAAGAATGTCAGGACTTGAGACCTCTATCGAAATTCGAAAAATTGAGCAAGCACATTTGAGCAAACCTGTACCTATTATTGCATTGACCGCCCATGGTCTGTCAGATGAAAAAGATCAGTTGGTGTCATCAGGGCTTAATGATTATATTGGTAAGCCAATCGGCGAGGTACAGCTGGTACAAACGCTACAAAAATGGCTTGGCCATGATGTAACAGCTGATAAACTCAATGTATTGGATATGGTTGAAAGTTTGCCCATTCTTGATGTACCAAAAAATGCCGTCGATACACCTGAAAAATTACCAGTTGTAGATTGGGGCGATGCGCTTGAGCGTTCAGCAAATAAGCCGAAGCTTGCCTATAGACTGCTTGAGATGCTCATTGATGGTGCTGACTCTGAGCGTCAGTCGCTTGAGCGTGCGTGGGCAGACCGTGACCGTGTCAGTTTGGCTGATATCAGCCATCGGATGGTTGGGGCAGCACGGTACGCAGGCGTGCCAAGACTGCGTGCGGTTTCGGAGATTTTTGAGTCGGCGTGCCGAAATGATATCACGGCAATCACGCCAAGCCATTTTATTGCCTTGCGTCCAGCATATCGGGCTTTGATTGATGCTCTTGATACATTGCAGGCGGTGGAGCTAGATAAAGTGGCAATGGATGCAGATTTGGCAGATTAGCCGTTCAGATTAACCAAATACCACATGATGACAATATTAATAAGTTATCATTAATATGGTCATCTGGTTTTAGCATGATTATCTTTTGTATTTACATGTGTTGATACCAAGCAGGCGGTATATTGGGCAAAAATTAATCAGACCTGTTGCCAGCAGTATCGCCCCAACAACATAGCCCCACCAGCCGATGACCGCAAACAAAGGCAATACAATTAAAGCGATACCAATAACAATACGAATGATACGATCAATTTGATGTAAATTTGCTTGCATTACGATACTCCTAGATTAGTTTATTGATAATCATTTACATTAAAAAAGTTTAAAAAAACACCCAAAATAGGCTGTGATCGTTAAGATGATTTGAAAAATTATCAAGTGGTGTTTTATCGAATTTTTTCAAATTCTACTCTAAAAATATCAAAATAACAAGCAAATTTTTAGGGCATAATTACCTTTTATATTCATCTTATATTCGTCATAAAAATGGCCATTTTGTGCTTAAAAAATAAGAAAATGATCTCTTAAGCCACCAAATTTAGCCAGTTTTCATGACAAAATCATTGTTTTAGTTTGATAAATGTTAAACGATAACATGTGTTATCAGACAGGCATATTGCCAATTACCTGACCCATCATGACTTTTTTGCCGTGAGTGATGTGTGCAAGCCAGTCATTGTGGGCGGATTTTGGTAATATGATGATGGCAGTTGAGCCTAAATAAAAACGCCCAAGCTCATCGCCTTTTGATAAAGTTAACTCATGGGTGCGATATTGAATGTGGGGCGTGCGATTAATCTTACCAGTTGCTACCGATTCAATGCCTGCAACAATCATCGCCCCAACCATCACCACAGCCGCTCGCCCAAAACTGGTATCAAATAAACAAATTAGCCGCTCATTTCGTGCAAACAAATCAGGCACATGCTTGGCGGTTGTGTGATTAACCGAAAACAGCGTACCTGGTACATAGCGTGTGGCAGTCAATTGACCATCAAAGGGCATATGTACACGATGATAATTGCTGGGTGCTAGATAAATTGTTGCAAAACTGCCATCCATAAAATACTGACCATCGTCATAATCAGCAAGCAGTTGCCCAATTTCATAGGTACGACCTTTCGCTTGCATAATCATGCCTTGTTTGATGTCTCCGATTTGGGAAATTGTACCATCGGCAGGGCAAATCAGCTGATTGGGCGTCTCATCAATTGGGCGTGCATCTGCTTTTAGTTCGCGTGTAAAAAAGTCATTAAAACTGTTATAATCAGAAAATTGACTGCGTGCATATTCATCCAAATTTATGTGATACGCCTTAGCAAAGCTGTGAATCAAGGCTTTTTTAACATACGGGTTTTGGCTGGCAGCTAGGTTGCCTGCAAATTCGCTCAATGCCTGCTGTGGGATGAGATTTTGGATAAGCGTGAAAGGATTCATGGTTAACCTATTTGGATATTTTTTAAGATATTTTTTATTTTATCATAAATTTTATCATAAGGTTTGATGAAAATTTACCCAAAAAATGCCATCTTAAGATTGTCTTTTTATGGCTAAGCTAGCCATTGATTGATATAATGAGAATGATTTATATTTTCAAATAGAAAAGCCACTGACAATGCAGTATGATGTATCAAAATAGCCTTATAAGATGATACACAACCGATGACACCTGTCCAAGCCATGACAATACCGCCCAAACCGACACAATCGACACCCAAAAATCTCATTCATCAAAGTGCTTTGATGCGAGCGGTGTATTTTGTTTTGGGCTTGGTGTGTTTGATTTTGGGGCTAATTGGTATTGTTGTGCCAGGCATGCCGACGACTGTTTTTATTTTATTGGCAGGCTATTTTTGGGCAAGAAGCTCACGACGATTTTATGCGTGGCTACTGGCACATCGAATATTTGGGCAGATGATTATTAATTGGCAAACGCATCGTGCTATTCCAAAATTTGCCAAATATTTGGCTTGGTCGATGATGAGCCTATCAACAATCATATTATTTTTTAAATTACCAAGCCCATGGCAGTGGGTGGCTTGGCTTTTGGCAGCGGTTAGCCTTGGGGTGGGCATATGGATGGCAAGACTGCCCAATGCTTAACAGATTGTTTGGTTTTTTAAGATAAATTTAGTTCATTCGCTGGTTTGATGATAAAGTGTGTTCATTTGATTGGGATAATAAAAATTATTAGGATAATAAAAAGTATTCAAACCATTAAAGCTATCATTTTTTATCTAAATTCGCTATGATAAGCCAATTTGACTAAGATTTAGGCGATGATTAACGAATTTGATACCGCCCATTTATGGCATCCTTATACTTCTATGACAAACCCTTTGCCAGCCTTGCCTGTTGCTTATGCCAAAGGTTGTCAAATTCATCTACAAGATGGCACGGTACTCATTGATGGCATGTCATCATGGTGGTGTGCCATTCATGGATACAACCATCCTGTTTTAAATGCCGCCATCACCAAGCAGCTTACCAAAATGTCTCATATCATGTTTGGTGGGCTGACACATGAACCTGCCATCAAACTTGGGCAATTATTGCTTAGCATTGTCCCAAAACCGCTTCAACACATTTTTTATGCCGATTCAGGGTCGGTTGCCGTTGAGGTGGCTTTGAAAATGGCGGTTCAATATCAGCATGCTTTGGGCAAGACCACCAAAAACAACATCATGACAACCCGCTCGGGCTATCATGGCGATACTTGGAATGCCATGAGTGTTTGCGACCCCATCACAGGCATGCACCAAATTTTTGGAGATGCTCTACCCAGTCGCATTTTTGTGGATGCACCAACAATTAAAATTGATGACCCTTGGGATGATGCGGCCATGGACGATATTCGCTTGGCATTTAAGAGACACCATAAAAACTTAGCGGCTTTTATCATTGAACCCATTGTTCAGGGGGCAGGTGGCATGCGGTTTTATCACACAAATTATCTGGGGCAGCTGCGTAAATTGTGTGATGAATATGGCGTGTTATTGATTTTTGATGAAATTGCCACAGGGTTTGGGCGGACAGGTCGTCTGTTTGCTTGCCAGCATGCCAAGGTAGTGCCTGATATCATGTGTTTGGGCAAGGCATTGACGGGCGGTTATATGACATTGTCAGCCGTACTCACCACAACCAAAGTGGCACACACCATCAGCCATGGCAAGGTGGGTGCGTTCATGCACGGACCAACATTTATGGCAAATCCATTGGCATGTGCTGTGGCTTTGGCAAGTGTTCAGCTTTTATTACAAAGCCCTTGGCAATATCATGTTCGGCGTATTGCTCGGATGTGTCGTGTGGCATTAACCCATCTTAAACAGTTGCCACATGTCGCTGATGTGCGTATTTTTGGGGCGATTGCGGTGGTTGAGATGACAGACCCCGTAGATATGGCAATCATTCAACAAGAATGTATCGCACGAGGGATATGGATTCGCCCTTTTGGACGGCTGGTTTATCTGATGCCGCCATTTGTCATCAGCGATGATGAGCTGACAACTTTATTGCATGAGTTTGCCGATTTAATTTGTACAACCTTATCAGCTAATTTTAAAAAACAGTCAATGAACCCAATAATCAATGAAAGTGAATGATGAATGACCAGTTATTAAATTTTTATGCCGAAGAGCTGTCTGCTTTAAAAGCATCGCACAATCACCGCCAATTACAACGCTTAAAACATCAAGGGCAACGAATTGGCGTCAATGACAGCAAGCCTTTGCTCAATTTAGCCAGCAATGATTATTTGGGTATTGCTAGCCAAGCATCACTTTATGAAGAATTCTTAGAGGTGCTGCATGAACAGCGTTGGCCGTTTAGTGCGTCTTCTTCTAGATTATTGACAGGGAATTTTGAAAATTTTGAGCGATTAGAGACCAAAATGGCATCATTATTTGGTCGCCCTTGCTTATTATTTAATAGTGGTTATCATGCCAATATCGGTATCCTACCTGCCATTTGTGATGATAAAACGGTAATTTTGGCGGATAAATTGGTTCATGCCAGTATCATTGATGGCATGCAATTAGCTGCCAAACATGGCACCAAAACCATCCGCTATCAACATCAAAATCTCCCCCAGCTTGAAAGATTAATCCAAAAATATCAATCAGATAATGGCATTTGTCGTATCATTGTCGTTACCGAAAGTATTTTTAGTATGGACGGCGATATCACAAATTTATCCCATCTTAGCCATTTAAAGGCACAATACCCAAAGGTGATGCTTTATGTTGATGAAGCCCATGCCATCGGTGTTAGAGGTAGGCGTGGTTTGGGCTGTGTGGAAGAATATGGCGTCATCAATCAGGTTGATTTTATTGTCGGTGCATTTGGAAAAGCATTGGCATCGGTTGGCGGATACTGTATTTGCCATCCCATTTTGCGTGATTATCTGATTAATAAAATGCGTCCTTTGATTTTTAGTACCGCTTTACCACCCATTAACATTGCTTGGAGCTGTTTTATTTTAGACCAAATACCTTTGATGAGCCAAAGGCGTAAGCATCTGATGAAACTTAGTGATGATTTATCAAAAGTGGTTCACTTGGCAAAGCTGCCATGCCCTTCTGCCAGTCAAATCATTCCCATCATATTAGGTGATAATGCTCGTACACTAAATGCCGCCGCTGATTTGGGCAGACAAGGCTATCATGTGCTGGCTGTACGCCCACCAACCGTACCAAAAGGACAATCACGGCTGAGAATTTGTTTAAATAGTGCCATCAATGATGATACAATGACAAAGTTTACCCAAGTACTTACTCAGCTCATCAGCAGTGAGGGCAAATGACAAAATCCGCTTTATCATCAAACCCCAATAAAATCGCCCAAAGGTTTTGCAAAGCCCATCAAAGCTATCGCACTCATGCAACCGTTCAGGCGAAGATGGCAAGACAGCTTATCATCTCTTTAAAGATGGTTAAAGCAAAGATGGTTAAAGCTCATAACACCAAAAATGCTGACATGCAACCTTATCAGGTCATACAAAATAAACACATATCAAGATTGCTTGAAATTGGCGTTGGCAGTGGTCTTCTAACCGATGCTTTATTTGAGCATTTTAGCGTTGATACACTGTATTTAAATGATTTGTATGATACCATTCAAAGCAATGCACTGCCAAAGGATGTTGATGCCATATATCTGATTGGTGATACTCAGATGATTGATTTGCCAAAAACCTTAGATGGTGTGATTTCATCATCTGCACTGCAATGGATTTATCCGCCAGATGTGCTGTTTAAAAGAGTTTTTCAGACTTTAACAGCTGGCGGATTTTTTGCTGCCAGTACTTTTGTTGATGGTAATTTATCTGAAATACAAGCATTGACGGGGCGAGGGCTGCCCTATGATACGCCAAAACAGCTGATGGTGCGTTTAAATCAAGCAGGTTTTATGATTGATGAGTTTAAGGCAGATGAGCAAGTGCTTTATTTTAACTCTCCGATGGCGGTGCTAAGACACCTAAAAGCAACAGGCGTGACAGCAGTTGGCACAGAGCAGGCATGTTGGAGCAAGCAAAGTTTGGCAAAGTTTTGTCAAAACTATCAACAATTTCATACCGACGCAGGTTATGCCTTAACTTATCGGCCACTGCTTTTTGTTGCTCATAAACCAATTAAACCAATGAGTTTGTCTTTATGATCACATTACCCAATCTTCGCCAAATGCAAGGCACTTATTTCATTAGCGGTATTGATACCAACATTGGTAAAACCATCGCAACAGGCCATATCGCCTGCCAGCTTTTAAAGAATGGGCGAACGGTCATCACCCAAAAACTTATCCAAACTGGCAACATCAAGCTAAGTGAAGACATTGCCCAGCACCGACAGATGATGGGCGTGGGCATGTTGCCTGATGATGAGACACGCCTAACAATGCCTTTGGTACTAAGCTATCCTGCATCGCCACATTTGGCAAGCAAGATGGATGGCGTGTCGGTAGATGTTAGCCATCTTTTGGCATGCACCAAACAACTGGCAGAGGCTTATGAGATAGTGCTGATTGAAGGGGCGGGCGGTTTGATGGTGCCGATGACAGACGATGTCAAAGGTGGGCTGATGATTGATTATATCGCCAATCAAAATTATCCTGTAATTTTGGTAAGCTCTGGCAGGCTTGGCAGCATTAACCATACTCTGCTAAGTTTAAACGCCCTAAAAACTTATGGCATACATTTGTACGCACTGGCGTACAATCAAGCCGATGATGACGATGATGAAGTGATTGCGACCGATACCAAACGGTATTTGCAAGAGTATCTTAAAGCCCATCACAGTGATGCCCTTTGGTGGGAGATTCCTAGGTTAGATCAGCCTGCTTTGGTCTAAATTCATTTTAAAAAAGGTAAATAATGAGAGCATTGATACAGCGGGTACACCAAGCACGCGTTGAGGTTTGCGGTGAGGTGGTTGGCAAGATTGATGGTGGGATACTGGCTTATATCGGTATCGGCAAGTCGGATGATTTTAAGCAAGCAAAGCGTTTGGTGGATAAGATATTAAGTTATCGTATTTTTGAAAATACCACCGACGCAGACAAGCTTGGCAAGATGGATAAAAGCGTGGCTGATGTGGGCGGTGGTTTGCTGTTGGTGTCACAGTTTACACTGATGGCACTGACCGATAAAGGTCGCCGTCCTGACTTTGGGACGGCGATGCCACCCAATCAGGCAGCACAACTGTTTGATGAGTTGGTTTGTTATGCCAAACAGTGTCATACGCCAGTGGCGATGGGTCAATTTGGTGCTCATATGCAAGTGATTGCCCATAATGACGGTCCGATTAACTTTATCTTAGAAGTATAATCAGCGTTTTTGGGACAAAATAGCACCATCTTTTATTGTAATTCGTCCACGATAATTTCGTCTAAAGTGATTTGATGCATGGGATAATTGGCAAAATCATCAATACTCTTGCCTTGGGCGATAATCGCAGCTTTATCCGCCAAATACTGTTCAAGCGTCAAGTGAATCGTGCGAAACGCCAAATCTTGCCAAGGGATATCCTGCTCATCAATCAAGGCACATTCTAAGCTTTCAACACCAACCCCAAATCGCCCATCACAAGATAAGTTGGTCAAATACATGGCATGGATTTGCCCCAAATAAGGCATATCAAATAAGCAATACAGCTTAGCGTCGGTGGCAATGGCGGCGGCTTCTTCGATGGTCTCACGCAATGCACCCTCCATCATGGTCTCACCAATTTCCATAAATCCTGCGGGTAAAGTCCAATAGCCGTATCTTGGCTCAATGGCACGGCGACAAAGCAGAATTTTGTTCTCGTGGCGTACCAAAGCCCCACAAATCATCTTTGGATTGTCATAATGAATAAATCCGCACGCTGAGCAGACGAGACGCTGACGACTATCGCCTTTGGGAATGGTGTAGGTGGCGGCATGTCCGCATTGCATACAGTAGGGCATCGGTCTATAATAAACTGGCTGATTAATGAATACTACCCAAAAATTATATGAGTAAGGATAGCTTTGATTGTCATGACGGATTTAGTTTAAGCCAATTTCACCAAAAATACAAATGTTATGAACGATTTTTTTAGTCAAATTAAGACGCATGCCGATCCAAATTTTATCGATAAAACAGCGGTCTATTTGCCATCAGAGCATCGATTCTCGACGCTTAGCCACGCCTTATCTGAGTATCACGGTGTAGATATTTTGTCTTTGACACAAAATAATGATCTGATTGCAGGGGCTCATAGACAACAACTAAATCAAGCCTATGAACAGTTGCTCATTAACAAGCCTCAGCCCCATGCTTGCGTGCTTGTTGCCATTACTGATGAGATTAACCCAAGGTTATTATTAACCCGCCGAGCAAGTAATTTATCAAGCCATGCAGGCGAGGTGTCGCTGGTGGGCGGTAAGCGTGATCAGACGGATCGGTCTTCTTATGAGGTGGCGACACGAGAGGCGTTTGAGGAGGTCGGTTTATTAAGAAAAGACAGCACTTTAATTGGATTTTTACCGATGCAAATCTCTAAAAAAGGTCTTTTGGTACGCCCTGTAGTTGCCAGTATCACACCTGCGATCGCAGACAGTTTAATCGCTAGTGAAGATGAAATTCAGCGGTTATTTTGGGCTGATTTGACACATCTAAAAACAACGCCACCCATAGATTATCATTTTGAGCGTCCTAAGCTTGGGCGAGCATATTTGCACACACCAGCATGGCTGATTGATGATCGTCAAATTGGCAAGCCTGAAGTGGTGTGGGGATTGACAGGGCGTATTATCGCCAATTTTCTACACATTGGCTATGGGGTGTGCTATCAGTGGTATTACCACCTTCAGGCACACCGCTAATGTCTCAAAGGTTTAGTCTTTTTGAGCCACTAAGGCTTTGAGTGCGTCTGGAGATGACCATAAGCCTTCTAGGTCATAAAATGCCCGTGCTTGTGGCGTCATGATATGTACCACCACCGCACCCAAGTCCACCAGTGTCCAATCGCTGTCTTTATCACCTTCACGGCCCAGCGGCATCAGCCCAGCTTCTTTGGTTGCAGCACCCAATTTATCCGCCAAAGCTTTGACATGGCGTTTACTGGTGGCCTCACAAATCACGATGCGTTCAGCAATTTCGGTTAAATGTTCGATTTCAAGGGTCGTTATGTTTTTTGCTTTTAAGTCATCAAGCGTTGTGGTAACAAGTGCCAGCGTTTGGTCTAAATTCAAAGTAGTCATAATTGATTGATAATTGGATGGATAACTTTTAATTATAGCATATTTTTGGGATTTTGGTATAAGCCTTCTTGGCAGATATATGCCAAGACGCACTCATCTATCAGCGGTGCAACAATCTGGGTACAACCATCAGCGATTAGGGTGCGGATTTGACTGGATGAGATGTCCATGATGGGCGTCTGATCTAAATAGATTGTATTGTTATTTGCCAAAAATTCATCCAAATTAGCAGTACACTTTGTTGCTACTGTTTCATCAGCTGGCGTGGTATCGGCACGGTCAAATGCCCACAATTTGACTTGGTCAATCAGCTCATCATACGCCTTCCATCGATGTAGATTTGCCAAACTATCGCCTCCAATAATAAAAATCAATCGGTCATCAGGATAAGCGGCCTTAAGCTGTCTTATGGTGTCGATGGTGTATATCGGAGGTGTCAAAGACAGCTCACGCGCATCAATTGATATATTTATGCCTTGTTTTATCAAGGGCGTGATGGCAAGCTTGAGCATGGCGATGCGATGTGCGTGCGATGTCGGTGCATTCTTAAAGGGATTGCCAGCCGTTGGTAATAGATGAACGGTTACAGTGTCAGCGGTTTTTTGGTGTATGGTGTTATATGCACTTAGCACCATCTGCAGATGTGCCCGATGAATGGGGTCAAACGAGCCGCCAAGATAAAGTCGTATCATAATCGAATTTTTTGATCGAATTTTTTAGGTTTTTGATATTGTAATCTTTATGAGACAAAAAGCCAATTTAAATAATAAAACAGTACATGAAATCCGTGTATTTATTACAAAACCCATCTGCCAAACGCTTTAAAATGTCAAGAAAATCCCCATTTTCTTATTAAATTCTTCTATAAAAAAGGCTTTTTCATGGCTCAAGATAAAATTGCCATCCGTGGTGCACGCACGCACAATCTAAAAAATATTGATGTAGATATTCCACGAGATAAATTTGTGGTCATTACTGGCTTGTCAGGCTCAGGCAAATCATCGCTTGCGTTTGATACTTTGTATGCGGAAGGTCAACGCCGTTATGTTGAAAGTTTATCAGCGTATGCCCGACAATTTTTAAGCCAAATGCAAAAGCCAGAAGTGGACAGTATTGATGGTTTATCACCTGCAATCGCCATTGAACAAAAGTCCACCAACCACAATCCTCGCTCAACAGTCGGTACAATCACCGAGGTGTATGATTACTTGCGTCTTTTGTTTGCACGGGTGGGTGTGCCTTATTGCCCTGAACATGATGAACCGATGGTCGCACAAACAGTCAGCGAGATGGTAGATGGGATTATGAGTTTGCCGACTGAGACCAAATTGATGATTTTGGCACCTGTCGTGCGTGAGCGTAAAGGCGAGCATATTGCTTTGCTTGAGCAGCTGCCATCTCAAGGGTTTACACGCGTGCGTATTGATGGCGTGATTTATGAGACCGATGAGTTACCGAGCCTTGAAAAAAATAAAAAACACAGTATCGAGGTGGTGGTTGACCGCTTTAAAGTGCGTGATGATTTGGGAAATCGTGTTGCTGAAAGTTTGGAGGTTGCATTAAAACTTGGCAATGATATTGCCATTTTGTATCACATGGATGGTAATCCTCTTGGTGATGATGAACAGATATTATCCGCCAAGCACTCTTGTCCTGTGTGTGACCGTGCGGTCAGTGAGCTTGAGCCAAGGCTGTTTAGCTTTAACAATCCTGCAGGTGCTTGCCCTGCATGTGATGGCTTGGGTAAGCGTCAGTATTTTGCGGCCGAGCGTATCGTTACCCATCCTGAAAAATCACTGAATCAAGGTGCTATTCATGGTTGGGATAAACGCCATGCGTATTATTTTGGCCTATTATCAACGGTTTGCCGTCATTTTGGCATTGATATGGATATGCCGTGGCAAGACTTATCAAATAAGCACCAAGCGATTATTTTAAATGGTTCGGGTAGACAAAAAATTGAATTTAACTTTACCGATGAACGAGGGCGTAAAACGACCAAAAACACGCCCTTTGAGGGGATTTTACCCTATTTAGAACGCCGTTATACAACCACAACCAGTAATTTGGTGCGAGATGAGTTGGCACAGTATCTATCAGATACCCAGTGCAATGTGTGCCATGGTGTACGCCTAAATGATATTGCCCGCTATGTGCGTGTGGAGGATAAAGCCATCGGTGATATCATTCATCTGCCGATTGGGGAGGCATGGCAATATTATCAAAACTTAAAAATCACTGGTGCTAAAGGTGAGGTGGCTGATAAGATTTTCAAAGAAATTAAAGAGCGATTGGGTTTTTTAACCAAGGTTGGTTTGGAGTATTTGACCTTGGCACGCTCTGCTGAAACGCTCTCAGGTGGTGAGGCACAGCGTATCCGTTTGGCAAGTCAGATTGGCGCAGGCTTAATGGGCGTGATGTATGTACTTGATGAGCCGTCTATTGGATTGCATCAAAGGGATAATGATCGACTTTTGTCCACTTTAATACAGTTGCGTGATTTGGGCAATACGGTGGTGGTAGTCGAGCATGATGAAGATGCCATTCGACAGGCAGATTATATTATTGATATTGGCGTTGGTGCAGGCGTGCATGGCGGCCGTGTTGTGGCATCGGGTAGTGCAGAACAGGTTGCCAACACCAAAGGATCACTAACGGGCGAGTACCTGTCTGGTAAGCGACGCATTGAGGTGCCGACTACTCGCCAACCGCCTAAGACCATCGAGATAACCAAAGGTAAAAAAACCACCCAAGTGCCATTATCGATTCACTTGGAGGGTGCAACTGGTAATAATTTAAAAAATGTTCATCTTGATATTCCGATTGGTGTCATGACCTGCATTACGGGTGTGTCAGGTTCAGGCAAATCCACATTAATTAACCGTACGCTTATGCCATTGGCTGCGACTACCTTAAATAACGCCACCACACTTGCCCCTGAAAAATATGAAAAAATTTCAGGTCTTGAGCATTTGGATAAAATGGTGGATATCGATCAAAGTCCGATTGGTCGTACACCGCGTTCAAACCCTGCCACTTATACAGGCGTGTTTACGCTGATACGAGATTTATTTACCCAAACGCCAGAAGCCAGAGCGCGTGGCTACAAAGCAGGGCGGTTTAGTTTTAATGTGAAAGGCGGTCGTTGTGAGGTATGTCAGGGCGATGGATTGATTAAAGTTGAGATGCATTTTTTGCCAGATATGTATGTGCCGTGTGATGTGTGTCATGGCAAGCGATATAATCGTGAAACTTTGGAGGTTAAATATAAAGGTAAATCCATCAGCGATGTGCTTGATATGACGGTTGAGGAGGCGATGGGATTTTTTGAACCCATTCCTGCCATTCATCGCCGCCTAGAAGCACTGCATGAGGTGGGTCTTGACTATATCCGTTTAGGTCAGTCGGCAACGACTTTATCAGGGGGTGAGGCACAGCGTGTTAAACTTGCCAAAGAGCTTGCCAAGCGTGATACGGGCAAAACTTTGTATATCTTAGATGAGCCGACAACAGGGCTGCATTTTCATGATATCGCTAAGCTTTTGCATATTTTACACACATTGCGTGACCGTGGTAATACTGTTGTGGTGATTGAGCATAATTTGGATGTGATTAAAACAGCAGATTGGATTGTGGATTTGGGCCCTGAAGGTGGTAGCGGTGGCGGTGAGATTGTCGCCATAGGTACGCCTGAGACAGTTGCCAAAAATAGCCGTTCACATACAGGCAGATTTTTAAAGCCCATGCTTAAGTGAAGCTTGCTGGCAAATAAATTATGAAATAATTGTATAAATTTATCAAAAATTGATGGCAATTTATCCAAAAATTTCGTAAAGTATGTTTAATTTAAACCATTTAATGATGATAATTTATTAAAAAACCAGTAAAGGAAATTTTATGAGTGTCAATAAAGTCATTCTTGTGGGTAATTTAGGCAATGACCCAGAAGTTCGTAATTTTGATAATGGCGGCATGATCGCAACGGTATCAATCGCTACCTCTGAACGCTGGACGGACAGAAATACAGGCGAGCGTAAAGAGCATACCGAATGGCATCGTGTGGTATTTAATAACCGATTGGCAGAGATTGCACAACAATATCTGCGTAAAGGTTCACAAATTTATGTTGAGGGCAGTTTACGCACACGCAAGTGGCAGGATGCTCAGACAGGTCAAGAGCGTTATACCACAGAGATTCGTGCCGATAATATGCAGATGCTTGGCAGTCGTGCCAGTGGCGATAATGGCGGTTATGCCAATTCTCAAGGTGGTTATACCAATCCAAATCAGCAATATCAAAATCAAGGCAATCAAGGCGGACAATATCCAAATAACAGCTATCAACAACAAGGCAATCAATTTGGTGGTCAAAATTCATCAGGTTATGCACAGCCTCAGCCAAACCAAGCCTACCCAAATTCAGGCTATCCCCAAGAGCGAGCATCTCAGGCTCAGGGCAACTCGATGGCACAAAACCACGCTTTTGGGCAACCAACACACATCGAGCAAAATACAGGTATGTCGCCTACCCAAAAGCCAAATACGCCATCGACAAATCAGCCTGTCATCACGCCAGCACAGGGCTTATCGGATGATGATATGCCGTTTTAGTCGTCAAAGTCATTACCGTTTAATCAAAAAACCTCAAGCCATCATTTGCTTGAGGTTTTTTGATTGATTTTTTGATTGATATTAAGTCGATCAGATAAAGGCGTGTGGGACAAATAAGCTGGTATCTTTGGTGATGAGCGTGCTGTCCTCACGAATGCCAATACCTGCAGCACTGTGACCGATAATCCAGCTACCAATGACCGCAAACACATCTTGACCTTGATTGTTGCTAAATTTGGGTAAGGGTTTGGACTCTTGGTAGACATATCCTTCTTGACCATATTGTCCATGCGTTGAGAGTACTTTATTGGCATGAGTTAAGCTGATATTTGCACCTTCACGAGAAAAAAAGGGCTTTTTAACCACATTTGTTGAAATATCGTTTGGATTTAGGCTTGCCGCAAGCAGGTTGGGATGATTTGGAAACATCTCCCACAAGACAGTCAATAAGGCTTTATTACTCATCAAGAGTTTATAAGCAGGCTCAATCAGATGAATACCGCTACTGGCAATATGCTGTCCAAATTTTTCAGTAAGCAACCACTCCCAAGGATACAGCTTAAACAGATGGCGAATGATATTGTCATTTAAATCAGTAAATTGACCATCACTCATGCGATAACCAATATTGCCGATATCAATATAATCAGTCTGTAGCCCAGCTTGAATGGCGATATCTTGTAGGTATTGTGTTGTGGTCAAATCCTCAATACTGTCTGAAACAGCGGTTAAATACAGCGTGTCATGACCAAGCATTGGCTTTAATGATTCAAACTCTACAAGCAGTCGTTCATGAATGCTATTAAACTGGTCAGCTCCTCTTAATATACCACCTTGAGCCTGAAGCCAATACCACTGGGCAACGCTTGCTTCAAATAAAGCGGTGGGCGTGTCGGCGTTATATTCATAAAGCTTGGGCGGATTGATACCATCAAAGCATAAATCAAAACGCCCGTATAAGCTGGGTGCTTGTCTGCCAAAACTGTCCTCAATCTGCTCAGCGGCGATGTCGTCAATACCAAGTCTTGCATAATCGCCAGTTTTTACCACATGGGCAACTGCTTGTACATACATGTGATGCAATGTGTTGGTGGCATCTTCTAGCAAATCAATTTGGGATTCGGTAAAGACATAGCAAGCATCTTCTTGCCAATAATTACCATCAATACTGTGATAATTAAAGCCAATGCGTGCCATTTCGTTTTGCCAGTCTGGGCGTGGTGCAACAGTGATACGCTTCATGAGGCTGCGCCTGTTGCGCCGCCTGTCGCACCAAAACCTTGGCGAGTGGTGCCAGCTCGGTTGTCTTGGGTGGCTTGAGCGAGACTTTGGCGATTGCCGTTGGTGGCTTGTTGGTTGTTTTGTGCTGGTTGTTGCGTGGTTGTTGGCGTTTGGGCGGTTTGTGAAGCTTGAGCGGTAGCGGCTCGATTGCCAGCAACTTTGCTTGCAACATAACCTGCCGCAGCACCCGCTGCAGCACCTGCCAGTAGGTTACCGACACCGCTACCATCGGCAGTAGTAGCCTTAGCTTCATGGCTGGCATCTGCTTGTGCTTCTTGAGCTTGCATCTCAAGCTCGGCAGCTTGTGCTTGTAAGGCAGCGGCTTGTTCTTGAAGTGCTTGAGCTTCGGCATTAGTGTATTGTTGGGGTTCTTGTTGTTGTGGCTGATGTTCTGCGACTGTTGGGGATTGTGGTGAACAAGCAGCAATGCCAAGCCCAGCACCACCAAGCAACACCAAAGAGATGTGACGAGAAGATTTGCGAGTTTTTACAGAATTTTTCATAAATATGCCTAAAATAAAGATACTTTCTTTTATTATGCCGATAAATGCTTGATTTTACAAGTCGATATCGGTAAAAACAGCCTTGTAAATATCTGGTTTATCAGCAAATTGTATATGAGTGATGGGGGTGATGTGATATAATAAGATGTGTTTATATTCTCTTTGTGTTTATATTCTCTTTAATGATTAATAAGTATTCAATAGCTAGGTGATTTATGCCAAAAAACAACCCGGCCCCAAATACAGTTCCCAAAAATGGCGGATTGATTGACCGTCTGTGGCAAGGGTTTTTGACAACCGTTGGTACTGAGCGATTTTTTTATATTTTTTCACCTTGGGTGAAGTATTTGGCTATAATCGCCGCCTTGTTGCTTGGCACAGGTTTGGTTTGGGCGCTTGGTTTTGCGCCACCTGATTATCTACAGGGCAACAGCTATCGCATTATCTTTATTCATGTACCCACAGCAAGCCTTGCGATGAGCATTTATTTTGCTTTAAGTGTGCTTGGTGTGATTTTTTTGGTGTGGAAAATTAAGACCGCTAACATTGTCGCCCAAGCAATTGCACCCATTGGATTCATCTTTTGTGTGATCAGCTTATTGACGGGTTCAATTTGGGCAAAACCCACTTGGGGTACTTATTGGGTTTGGGATGCACGCCTAACCTCCATGCTGATTTTGGCGTTTTTGTATGCTGGTGTGATTGCGTTGTTTTCTGCTTTTGAAAGTAGCAGCAACCGTGGCAAAGCAGCTGCCATTTTATCTATCGTGGGTGCGGTGAATTTGCCCATTATCAAATATTCTGTTGAATGGTGGAATACACTACATCAAGGTGCAACATTTACCGTTACCAATGCACCAAAAATGAGTGCGTCCATGTGGGTGCCACTTTTAATTATGATGCTGGGCATGTACTTTATGGTGGCAGCAATTGCCATTTATCGTACTAATTCACTGATTTTGGCTCGTGAAGCCAATAAGTCTTGGGTGATGCGATTGATTAATCAAAGTCAGGAAGGTGTGCGATGACACCATATTTTAAATCAATGAGCGAATTTATTGCGATGGGTGATCATGGTTATTATGTGTGGCTTTGCTATGCATTGACTATGATTGCGATTTTGGGATTAATTATTTATACCAAAAATGAGCGTAAAGTTACCATTCAAAAACTCAGTCGTCAGCATGCACGCGGACGATTAACCAACAAACAGCGCCGTCAGTAGGTGCTTGGCTGAATTTATCGCTGTAATGAGCATTTGAGCATATGGCGACTTAAACGATGTGGGGGAATAATGAACTCTGTACGACAAAAAAAACTGATGTGGGTGCTGGCAGTGCTGCTGGGTGCTGTCGTGGCGGTCGGTTTGATTTTATATGCCATTCGCAATCAGACGGATTATTATTTTGATCCAACTGCGATCGCTGCAGGTCAAGCCCCTGAAGCTAAGCGTATCCGAGTAGGTGGCATGGTGGTTGCAGGCAGTGTTCAGCGAGACCCTAGCGATCAGCTGAACATACAATTTAAAATCACCGACTATAAATCTGTTGTACCAGTCAGTTATCGGGGTGTTTTACCAGACTTGTTTGCCGAAAATTCAGGTATCGTAGCGACAGGTGAGCTACAAGATGGCATGTTTGTTGCTGGTGAAGTGCTTGCTAAACATGACGAAAATTATATGCCACCTGAAGTTGCCAAGTCGCTTAAAACAGAACATGCGGCACGAGGAACAGATGTGAATAATGGGCAGTTTGTACCTGCAACACCAATGAGCGAAATTGATGAGCGTAACGCAGTTCAAGATACCAAGCGTTAAAGTATGGCTTTTATGCTTAATAAAAATCCTCCAATATTGGAGGATTTTTTATGGTCAGATCAGACAGATTACCAGCCTTTAATAACACCATCTTTAAATTGCTTTTTAGCTTCAGCTTCCACTTCATCAGTTTGATAGGCTTTGACGAAGTTTTGGATGGCGTCAGAGTCTTTATTGTCAGCACGAGCGACGATAATATTGACATAAGGCGAGTCTTTATCTTCAACAAAAACGCCATTTTCGCTGGCTGTTAGACCCACTTGACCTGCATAGTTGTTATTTACTACTGCCAAGTCCACATCGTCAATTGCACGAGCAGCAACTGAGGTATCCACTTCTTTGATGACCAATTTTTTTGGATTTTCGATGATATCAAGTGTGGTTGAGAATAAGTTGGTGTTGTCTTTTAATTTAATTAAGCCTTGTTTTTCAAGTAAAATCAACGCACGAGCCAAGTTTGTAGGATCATTTGGAACGGCGATGGTTGCACCGTCTTGTAGCTCATTTAATGTCTTGATTTTGGTTGAATAGCCTGCCAATGGGTATACAAAAGTGTTGCCGACGATGACCAAGTTATCCAGACCTTTTTCTTGGCTGTCTTTTTCAAGATAGGGTTTGTGCTGCATTGCATTGGCGTCAAGCTCGCCTTTTGAGACGGCTGAGTTTGGCATGGCATAGTCATTAAACTCAACCAATTCAACGGTTAGGTTGTATTTTTCTTTGGCGACTTGACCTGCCACCTCAGCGACAGCTTGCTCAGGACCTGCCATGACGCCAACTTTGATGGTTTGTGCAGCTGCATCAGATGTCACTGCTTGATCGTTTGATTGATTGCTACAGCCTGCCAATGCGATGCTAGATGCCAACGCACAAATACCAAAAATTTTACCAAAATTCATAAAATGACCTTACAAAATAAAATAAAGTTATATGTTTAAAAATCGCTTAAGTATTGACAAAAGCCATAAAAACTTATCTATTAAAGCATAAAAGATAAGAAAAGAGCAAGCGTCAATGATGATATTTCATATAAAAACTTATGAAATTTTTCAATTTTTTATAGCTTTCTTCAGCGTGGCTATCGGTGGTCAACTTTGGCCGCTAAGACATCGCCAGCTTTTTGAAAGATCATCACAATGGCAACAATGATGATGGTTGAAATCCATTTGACATATACCATATTGCGATGCTCACCATAGTTAATCGCCAAACTGCCCAAGCCGCCACCGCCAACCACGCCTGCCATCGCAGAATAACCAATCAAAGACACCAAGGTCAATGTAACTGCATTAATCAAAATGGGCAGACTTTCGGCAAAATAGTATTTGCTGACAACCTGCCAATGCGTTGCACCCATAGATTTGGCAGCTTCGGTCAGTCCTGTGGGTACTTCTAATAAAGCATTGGCGGTCAAGCGTGCAAAAAATGGAATTGCTGCCACGCTCAAAGGGACAATGGCAGCTGTTGTGCCTAGGGTTGTTCCCACCAAAAATCGTGTGACGGGCATGAGAATAATGAGCAAAATAATAAAAGGAACGGAGCGACCAATATTAATAATAACATCCAAAATCATAAACGCACTGCGATTTTCAAGGATACGCCCTTTATCGGTTAAAAATGCCAAAAATCCCATCGGTAGCCCAACCAAAACAGCGATGGCAGTGGCAGCAAGCCCCATATAGATGGTTTCCCAAGTAGATTGGGCAACCATTTCCCACATTCTTGGGTGCATTTCACTGACAAATTTTGTGACAATCTCATTCCACATAGCCGATAATCTCAATATTGACCCGATGGGTGGTTAAAAATTCTATTGCTTGCATGACCGAGGTGCCTTCACCGATCAGCTCAGCAATGGTAAAGCCAAATTTTATATCGCCTGCATAATCCATCTGTGAGGTTAAAATATTAAAATCTACACCAAATTGTTTTGAAGCAAGCGAAAATAATGGCATATCCACTGAATTGCCCGTAAATTCAAAACAAATCACAGGCGACAATCCCAAAGCAGGCTCGGATTTTAGTTGGCTAAGATAGCTGTTTGGCAGACCGATATGAAATGTTGAGCGAATGAAGGATTTGGCAAGTGGGGTTTGAGGATTGGCAAAAATTTCACCGACTGTGCCTTGTTCGATCAGCACGCCTTTATCCATCACTGCCACCTTATCGCAAATACGCTTCACCACATCCATCTCATGTGTGATTAATAACATGGTAATGCCAAGCTCTTCATTAATCTTCTTGAGCAAAGTTAAGATAGATTGGGTGGTTGCAGGATCAAGTGCAGAAGTCGCTTCATCGCACAAAAGAACCTTTGGGTCAGATGCCAAAGCTCGTGCAATGGCAACACGCTGTTTTTGTCCGCCTGATAAATTGGCAGGGTAAACCTCTTTTTTGTCGCTTAAGCCAACCAGCTCAAGCAGATCGCCCACTTTGCTGGCAATCACCGCTTTGGGCGTGCCTGATAATTCAAGCGGTAGGGCAATGTTTTCAAAAGTCGTGCGAGAGTGCAAAAGATTAAAGTGCTGAAAAATCATGCCAATTTTTCGGCGTTGCGTGATGAGTTCATGCTCGGACAAGGCTGTCAAATCCACATCATCGATCACAACAGAACCTTCACTTGGTCGCTCAAGCAGATTGACGCAGCGGATTAAGGTAGATTTACCAGCACCTGAAGCACCAATAATACCGTAGATTTCGCCACTTTGGACGGTCAAATCTGTTGGCTGTACCGCAGTAAAACTCGTCGTTTTACCCTCTTTTTCAATAACAAAATGTTTGCTAACACCTAAGAGGGTGATCATGGGCGAGGAGGAGTGTGTGGACATCGTTAAATTGCCTTGATCAATAAAGTAAACCCTATATTATATCATACACGAACCAAACATTAAAATGATGACAGTGATGCTTATCAATGTTTAATTAATGATTGGTGGATTTATTCTTAATGTCATAAGGCAGCTCATAAGGCAGCGGTTTTGATTTGGCAGTCAGTGGTAAAATCACCAAAAAGCGTGTATGCCCAAGCCAAGTATCTGTGATGATTGTCCCGTGATGAGCTTCAACAATCTGTGATACCAATGATAGCCCAAGCCCTGACCCCTTTTTTTCTTGTTTTAGGCGTACAAAAGGGCTAAAAATGTCCTTACGCTTATCCTTAGGAATGCCTAAGCCTTGATCGATAAAAGCAAGTACTGCAAAATTTGGCTGATCTGCCTTTTGCTCTTTATCTTTGGGACGAGTTAGACGCTTTAAAAAATCAGTCGGCGTTTTGTTGTCTAAAGCGTTTGCTTCATCTGATTTTGCGTGTAAAATATCGCCATCACCAATGTTGCAAAAACTGTCTAGCAGGTACTGAGGGATTGAGCTGGCTTCTTGAGTATTGGTGGCGTAATACAGATAAACCTGAACAGGCGGTATGCCATGAATCATGGCGTTATTGAGTAGGTTACGCACCAAATGCGTCAGTAATTTTGGCTGAGCCATCATGCTCACCGATTCACCGATGAGTGTCGCCTCAGGATAGTGCTGCACTTCTGAGCGAATCAGCTCATACAAATCAACTTGTTCGGTGGCTTGCAGAGCGTGTCCTGCATCCAGCCGAGACACCAACAAAATGCTTTCAACCAAGTCATTTAGCCCTGTTAAATCACGATTTACCGCAGCAGCTCGTTTGTTAAATTTGGCTTTTGCGGTTTCATCAAGCTGGCTTGTTAGCATATCCATCATTTCAATTTGTAAGCGAATCCGAGTAATGGGCGTACGAAATTCATGAGAAGCGTGCGCAAGTAGCAGGCTGTGTGCATCAATGAGCTGTTCGATTTTTTGGGCGGATTGGTTAAATCCATGTGCAAGCACCGCAATCTCATCATTACCCTCTTCGCTGACTCGCACACTAAAATCACCTTCACCCAAGCGGCTCATCTGTCGGCTTAGTTGATTGATTCGCCAAGTAATACTGTGCGAAATCCACCAAAGTACCGCCGACATGATGGTAAATAACAAAACCGTGCCTGAAAATAGATTAAACCATGCCATCAAAGGGCGTTCAGGGCTAAGAATGCGATTTTCGTACCATAAAGAATAGCCAAGCGTACTATTTACCACAATGTGTGTGGGCGATGGTGCAAATATTTGGCTAATCCATGGCGGATTAGGCACAAGCGTTTCGGGCAAGTCAGTATTTTCGGTTTGTAGCATCAGTCGCCCTTGTGGATCATACAGCCCAATTTTGGCATTCAAGCTTTCATCAAAAATATCAAAACTTTTTTTGATCACAACCAAAGAAAATCTCGCCTGAAGCAAATTATTTTGAGCTGATAAAGTGTGTGCCTCTGCCAAAAATGGCTCAATTTGATTCATAATTTGACTGGCAACCGCTCGATTTCTGTTATAATCAGAATTATTATGCGCAAATTGCGACAATAGCACAAAAGCAATGGTAAAGGTCAAAAGTGCCAAAAAAACGCTGATAAATAATCGTGCCGAAATGGAGCGAAAACCAAATTTTCCATAATGTACCAAGTTCATAAGACGACCAACTGTTGATTAAATGGTGAGCCATGACGATATCACACCAAGTCACTGGATGGCTAGGCTAATTATCCCAAAAAATGCAGAAAAACCATCAAGCCTATCGCCTGATGGTTTTGGATAACAATAGATTAAACTTGATCGGTGGCAAACTGATAGCCAACGCCTCGCACCGTGATGATACGCTTGGGCTGGCGTGGATTATCTTCAATCAAGGCGCGTAATCTTGAGATATGAACATCGATGGCACGATCAATATTTTCTGAGCTGTCGTCGTTTGGCATGGCTTGCCAAAGTTGCTCACGATTGAGTACTTTACCAGCATGCGTGGCAAAGTAATGCAAAAGCTGAAACTGGTGCGTGGTCAGACGAACGGTCTTTTCATCAATCGTAACCTCATGACTGTCTGGATAAACCGTCAAGCGACCAAAAGTTAGGCTGCCTGAGTTGGTATCTGCTTGATTTGGCGTTTCGTGACGACGCAAGACAGCACGGATACGCGCCAATAGCTCTCGTGGCTCAAATGGCTTGGCAATATAATCATCAGCACCCATCTCAAGCCCCAAGACACGATCGGTCGTGTCCCCCTTAGCGGTGAGCATAACAATCGGTACTTTGTTAATCAGAGCATTTTTTGAACCGCGTACTTTTTGGCACACTTCCATGCCGTCCATATCTGGCAACATCAAATCCAAAACAATTAAACTGATGTCACGCTCTTTGGCATCCAAAATATCCAAGCCACTTTGACCAGTTGCAGCGTGATGAACTTCATAATAATTCATGGATAGATAATCACTGATAAGCTCCGCCAAATCTGGATCATCTTCAATCAGTAGGATTTGTTTATTCATTTTAGTACCTTTAAATGATAGTGACTCATAGAGCTATCTTGCCAAGTTTTGTCTGTGTTCGCAAGTGTATATTTGTAGTTAAATTGCATAAAAATTAGTCAATTCTCTGAAATTTAGCAAACAATTTCAAGAATGTGTAACATTTATCTTGCTGTATTCAGTGATATTTAGGTTGATATTTTGTGTTTGTGATTTCAATGTGCTTTAATGTACTTTGACTTGCTTATTATGCGCTTCTTTTGGTAAGTGCGCTGTGGCAACAAGGCTGTCTTCGGTGATGCCTTGCACTAAAAATTGCTGAGTTTTGGGACGGTATTCCAAAACTTTTATGGGTGACAAAGACAGTCGGTGGTCTTGTTTTACAACCCAAACATAGCCATCAATCGGAGCGTCTGGCTTATGTGGTGGCTTATCAAATCCATCTAGCGATAAGATATTCAAATCGCTGTCATAAACAGCACTGCGAGGCATCATGACCCCAACTTGGATTTGTCCATAATCAATATGCCCAACCACACGCCGCCCAAGTAGATCTCTGGGTTTTTCATCAGGATTTGGTTTGATGATGACATGCACTTCAATGAGTTTGGGGTTTTGTTCACTGACATTCACTTGGCTGATCTGTCCAACATGAGCAACACCATCAACCCCAAAAGTTACCGCATCACCCAATTTGGTATCATTCATCAACGCTGAAGACAAATAACTGATGAATTTTAATTGAGAAAGATCATGGATCTCAATTAATGGCGTATTGGCATCATGGTGCTGATCTGTGTGGGCAAAGACACGATGAACCACCCCATCAAATGGTGCAGGCAGGGTGGTAACTTCGCTGGGCAAAGATTCTAAAGGGGTGAAATAACCAATCAGTGCATCGCCTTTAAAAACCTTATCACCTTCATCAACAAAAATATGCTCAACGATCACAGCAGTATCAAGATTTAATAAGGTCTGATTGGCTGGGATAATTTTACCATCAAAGGCAAAACTTGGCTGATATTTGGACATCTTGACGGTCATGATGCTGTCTTTATTAAGTATGATGCCATCATCAGCAGGTTTGATTATAGGGGATTTTGGGCGGTCATCACTACAAGCACTCATCGCCAAACCCATTGCCAATGTGGCGATGAGACCTGATGTGAAAAAGCAGTGTTTTAAGCATATTTTTAAGAGGTTGGTTGACCGATCTTTATGAGCTGTCATGCCTATCCTTATCCGATTAAGTATATTGTATAAACTCATCTTAGCATGATTTTTGATGAAAGTGATAGTATTGCCTTTAATCAACCAAAACTTAATCAACCAAAACTGCCAGCAGGTATGGATACAAAATATCAACAGTTACAGAATATTAGCTTGAAGATATTTTGATAAAATGGATTTGTTTTTAAGTTTTGGTTTTAGTTTTTAAGTGTTATCAGATGAAATTTTATTCATGAAATCTTTTCATCAAGTCTGTCTATTAGTTATTTAAATCATTCAATTATTGGGGTGCCAGTCATGACTCAGATGACCTCTGCTAATGTGATAAAATATCATTTGTCGGTGCGTATTTTTCATTGGATTGGTGCATTATTGATTGTGCTGGCTTGGTTTTTGGCTCAGCAAGGCGAGGATTATCTTAGCCTGCATAAGTCAATTGGGGTGAGCTTTTTGATTTGGACAATCCTGCGTATTGCCAATCGAGTATTTACCAAAGACCCTGCACCGCTGCCAGTTCCAAAAATCCATACCGTGATCGCAAATGCGGTTCACCTTGCTTTATATGTGGCGATGATTGTGATGCCTTTGACGGCGTTTTTGGCATCCATGTATGGCGGCTATGGGGTGAATGTATTTGGTATCATCAGTATTTCTGGTTTTAAGATACCCAATACCGAGCTGGCAGATAGATTGATAGATTGGCATACCGATATTGTGTGGCCGATGCTGTTGACCCTTGTGGCGGTACATATCATTGGGGCGTTATATCACCAATTTATCCTAAAAGATCATATTTTATCACGCATGCATTAAAAAATTCCGCCACTGTTTGGCGGAATTTTTATGAATGGCAAATGGGTTAAATATCATACTCAAACATGGCGCTGATTGACTCTTCATTATTAATTCGGCGTAATGCTTCTGCAATCATAGAGGCGATGCTGATTTGGCGAATATTTGCACAAGCAGAGGCAGCCTCAGAAAGAGGAATGGTGTCGGTAACAACCAGCTCATCTAGGGCAGAGTTTTTAATGGTTTCGATGGCTTTACCCGACAAAACAGGATGGGTGATATAACCAACCACACGGCGCGCCCCATGGTCTTTGAGTGCTTGAGCGGCTTTACACAGTGTGCCTGCGGTGTCAACGATATCATCAACAATGACGCAGTCACGACCAGATACATCACCAATAATATGCATCACTTGAGATTCATTCGCACGAGCACGACGCTTATCAATAATGGCAAGATCAGCATCACCAAGTAATTTTGCCATGGCACGCGCACGCACCACACCACCAACATCTGGTGAAACAACCATTAAGTTTTCATAATTTTGTTGCTTAAGATCACGCAATAGCACAGGCGTGCCGTATAAATTATCAACAGGCACATCAAAAAAACCTTGAATTTGATCGGCGTGCAAATCAACCATCATAATACGGTCAATACCAGCAATCGATAACATATCAGCGACCACCTTGGCAGAGATGGGGACGCGTGCAGAGCGTGGGCGACGATCTTGGCGAGCATAGCCAAAATAAGGAATCACGGCTGTGATACGACCAGCACTTGAGCGACGCAGTGCATCTGCCAACAAAATAACTTCCATCAAATGATCATTGGTGGGTGCACAGGTTGGTTGAAGAATGAATACATCTTTACCTCGAACATTTTCTTTGATTTCAACAGCGATTTCGCCATCAGAAAAACGATTGATGTCTGCCTTACCCAAAGGAATGTGCAGATTATCGGCAACGGTTTGGGCAAGTTTAGGGTTGGCACTACCTGAAAAGACAGCCATATATGACATGGTAAAAATCCTATAAAAGCGAATCGAAAGCTAACATAACCAATTGAGATTATATTTTAGCATTTTTGAACCATAATTTGCAGGGGGCATGGGGATTTTTGAAAAGTTTTTATAAGACTTTGTCGGTTTTTTGATAAAAAATATCTTGGTTAACTAGAAAAATCTTGGTTAAACTGAATAAAAAAATTGGGTCAATCACGAATGACTGACCCAATTTGGATATGGCAGAGGTAGCTGGACTCGAACCAACGAATGTCAGGATCAAAACCTGATGCCTTACCAACTTGGCGATACCCCTATAGGTACTGATTAAATCATCAGTAAAAGAACCTTGATCGGATTCTTTAATTCGGTGCTTGACCGAGTGTCTTATGCAATGCATCAGACAAAAAATGGCAGAGGTAGCTGGACTCGAACCAACGAATGTCAGGATCAAAACCTGATGCCTTACCAACTTGGCGATACCCCTGTATAGGGCAAAAATTATACCAAATTTTAAAATGAATGCAACTATTTTTGCATAATTTGTATTAAAATTTATGCAACTCATTGAAAATTATATCATTTTTAATATAAATTTTGTGTCATGATTGTAGGGCATGGTGCAGCAGCTTGCCAGTGTTTGAGCATTGCGTCATCTATGCTGTCAGGAATGGGCAAAAATACCGTACTGCCAGTACCTGTTAGGCGTGCGGTCGTGCCAGTGGATGCTTGTCGTGATTTTAGATATTGAAGTGCCAAGGCAACGGCAGGCGAGTGCATGACGGCAATCGGCTCAAAGACATTGAAAAACGCATCGGTCATAGTATTGCCATAGTCATCATAGCGACTGCCAATATTTGGTATGGGTGAGCAGTTTTTTTGTAAGTCAGGGTGTGCAAAAAACTGAGCTGTGGATAGATGTGCCTGAGGAAATAACAGCAAATAACGCGCCGAGGGCAGCTTAAGCGGTGTTAAAATCTCACCGATACCACAGACAATCGCATCTTGTTGGTGAAAGTGACTAAAAATAAAAAATGGCACATCTGCACCAAGCTGCTGACCAAAATCAATCAAAGCTTGAAGCGATAAATCAAGCGCCCACAGCTGATTGAGTGCGATGAGTGTCGTCGCACAGTTGCTGGAGCCACCGCCTAAGCCTGCACCTGTTGGGATATGTTTTTGTAAATCAATCATCAACGGCTTGGCGTGATTTGGAAAGTGTTTGGCAAGTAAGGTTACAGCTTTAACGATAAGATTTTGGTCAAGCTCTTCGGTTAAGCCATCGGCACCTGTCAGCGTGATTAAAGGCTTTTTTGTATCCGTCAGATCAAAGCTTAACCAATCACCGAAATCTAGCGTACGAAAGACGCTTTGTAGATCGTGGTAGCCATCAGGGCGTTTGCCAATGATATGCAAAAATAAATTAATTTTTGCTGGAGAAAAAATCTTTAAAGTCATGTTTTTATTGATGTGTTATTGTCATGGTTATGTTGTGCTGGTTGGTATGCGTGATGCGAAGGCGTGACGGCAAAGAGGTTTTATCGTAATCAAATTGGGCATGCCATGCACCATTGGCAGCAGACACCAGCCGACCCAAGTGATCATAGTCAGCTGTGCTGTCATTAGGAGCGTTGTGTCCTAAGATCCAGTGTGGTAGCTGAGAGATTGGCGCTTGCCAGCCTGTTGCGGTCAATAAAAGTGCTTCAGGCGTATCGGCAGTTATCGTGCCTGTACGTTCACTGTCCAAGGTGGCAGTTGTTCCGTTGTAACGGATTTGGGTTGCACCAATACCGAGCATACCTGTCAACTCAATTGCGAAGCGATCATCTGCTTGTGTCCAAGCATAAAAGGCACTACCTGCTTGCCTACCTTCGGGGGTAGTGGTAACCACGCCGATTTTACCTGTGATCGCAAATTTAAGGGGAGTGTCAGCAGTAGGCAGGGCGGTGGGCGTTTGGGTTCTTGATTGTATGTTGGCACAAGCACTTAATAAAAGTACGGATACGCTCAAAGCAGCAAAGGCAATTTTTTTCACAATCTGTCTCCTAGATACTCAAGTAGACCAAGTAAAATATTTGTTCAATACTTAAGATTTTTTAATAAATTTGGCTATCGTCAGCAATGGCACTAGAGTTGGCAAAACGAGACTGTAAGTCAGCCAAAAGATTTGCTACTGCTTCATTGTTACCAAGCCCTTGATAAGCTCGAAGCAGAGTAATACCAACATTAAGATTGGGCATCACTTCATAAGGTGCTTGCAGATAATCAATGACTGCTTCATAATTTTTTGCAGTCAGTGCGTGATTACCAAGCACAAGCAAGGCATCCAACTGAAGCTGGCTGTCATACTCTGGATCATCAAAGCTGATATTGCTAATCTCTGAGGCGGTATTGAGTGCATCATCATCATTGGCGTTTTGACTGAGGCGAAGTTTGGCATCTGCCAAGCGATAGCGAGGGTTGTATTCATCAATCTCAAGCAGTCGATTGATGGCTTGACGCTTATCTTGTGGCTCAAGTTCATTTTCGAGTAATTGAAAACTGGCATACAGCAAGCGGTCATCATTAGGATATTCACGGTTTGCGACCGTCAGCAGATCTTTGGCTTTTTGTTGATCGTTTTGACGCAAATAAATCTCAGCTTGGAGGATGTAGCTGTCGGTGGCATAACTTTCAAATTCATCACGCAGGCGAATCAGTGTTTTGATGGCATCGGTCGTGTTATTATCTGCCAAATAAAAACCAACGACTTTATTGGTGGCATCAAGCACATGTTCATAATGATGTACTTTTTCAAAGTTTTCTCGTGCTTGTTGGGGATTGCCTAGGCGTTCATAGCCAATACCGATGTAATAATGTGCTTGACTTGCTATCTGTGTATGCTTGGTCAAAGGGTTGAGTATCTCAATGGCATCAGCATAGCGACCGCTGTCAAGTCCAACCAATCCCGCCAAGAGTATAATGTCCTTATCTTGAGTATTTTTGACAGCGTGTGTCAAAAGTTGCCAAGCTTGACTAAGGTCACCCACCTCAATCAGATGCCGAGCTTCGTACAAATAAAGCTCTTTTTCTTTGGGCAGTTGTTTGCGTACTTGATGTAGATAGCTCCAAAGTTCATCTAACTGATTGGCAGCACGCAAGATATCTAATTTTAGGGTAATAAATGCCAAATTATTTGGCTTAATGCTTAAGGCTTGATTGACATGCAGGCGTGCTGCTTGATAATCTGCCAATCCCATCAAGATGCCTGCTCTGAGTACGGAGATGGATGCATTGTTTTCACCAAGACCCTGTAAAGCGTATAATAAAGCTCGCTTATCTTCTCGTTTGGGCGGTATGATACCAGTTAAAATTTGCCCTAAATCTGAGCGTGGATCGTAGTGTAAGATGGTTGATATCATTGCGGCGGCTTGGTTATATTCACCTGCTTTTAGTGCTAAGTGGGTCACATAAAACCAAGCAGGAATATGGTCAGGATTGCGATCTTGCCAAGCGGTGGCAAACGCCAATGACTGAGCAGGTGTTTCATATTCAATGGATAAAGATAAGGCACGCTCAAATACATTGGTGGCGTTTTTTTTAAAAGATTCTGCTTTATAAATATTCAACGCTCGTCTGATATCACCTCGATCAGCAGCAAATTCAGCATCCATCAGTGCATATAAATCAGGTGTGTTGAGTGTCGGCTCAACACTGTCGGCGATCAGTGTATCTTCGAGCAAAATCTCAGGAATGTTGGCATATCGCTTGGTTGTATCAGCTTGGGGCATGACCACCGAGGACGCTTCTTTATTTGCATGCGTATGAGCGGGTGTCTGAACAATAGTGGGCGTCTGAATGATATCGTCTTTTAAAGGCTCTTTAGGTTCTGCCTCAGCTTTTGGTGCTTTTTTATAAAATGGCAATAAAATGCGTAACAAAGGATCAAAGATATTGGCATGCGTAGGCAGGGCGGTGGCGACCATCAAGCCTGTGAGTATTGAAGCGGTCAGGATGGGCTTGGATATTTTCAAGGTTTTGCCAGAACTTTTGGGTGCAGGTGTACCTTGATGTGCCAATTTTGAGACATCGTGTGAATGATACCGCCGTTTACGCCAAAGCCAATTCATAACTTACCAAACACCTCCTAAAGTGTTAGATGATTAAGTCAACTCAATTTAAAGATACAATACGCTCTATTATAAAAGTATTTTTGATAAGTGCAAACAAAACCGTCTAAATATTCAAAACTAAATTAAATAACATTATCTAAAATCGTGATTAGGCTTTAATTTTTGTATCCTTTTGACCAAAGCGTCTCATCAATACCTGATATAAAGTATCAAAAACTAAAATTTAAAATAGTCAATAAAATAAACTTGTAATTTATTGGCGATGATGGCATCAAAGCTGTTATAATAGTGAGTTTTTAACTGGCAAGATCTTTGGCTGTTTGGTTGTTTGTATGAAATTAGCTGTCATCGGAGTCAATCATAAAACTGCCCCCGTTTCATTGCGGGAGCGGCTTTCGTTTGGCTCGGATATGCCTCAGGCAATTGAGCAACTATCAACATTGGCAAATGGCTGTACCATCGTCTCAACTTGCAATCGTAGCGAACTTTATGTTGGCATCGTTGATGATGTGGGCAGTCAGCACGAGTCTCAAGATGAGCCATCAGGCGGGCTAATTTCTGCTAAGCTTCAGGCGATTGGTGAATGGTTGGCGGAGTTTAAGGGCGTCTCATTTGATGAGATTGCTCCTTATTTGTATACTTATGAAGACTCACGCGCACTGAATCACTGGCTGAGAGTTGCAGCAGGTTTGGACTCAATGATTCTTGGTGAGCCACAGATTTTAGGCCAGATTCGCCAAGCGGTTGCACTGTCTCGAGAGTATGGCGGTGTAGACAGTGATTTTGGGTGGCTGACGCAGCAGGTTTTTGCTGCAGCACGGACGGTACGCCGTGATACCAAAGTTGGACAGCAAGCGGTAACATTAGGTTTTGCAACTGCTCGTCTTGCCACGCAGATTTTTGATGACCCAAGTGAACTGACCTTCTTATTGGTCGCAGCAGGCGAGATGAATCGATTGGTTGCACATAATGTCGCCGCTTTGGGTGTTAAAAAAATCATCATTTGTAACCGAAGCCCTGAGCGAGCCCAAGCACTGTCGGATGAGCTATCTGAGATGGCTCAGCAGGCGGGGCGTTTTCTTGAGATTGAGCTTGCAGGTTTGGACAGATTGGGCGAAGTTTTACCACAAGCAGACATTGTCAGTAGTTGCAGCGGGAGCATGCAGGCACTCATAGATACCGCTATGGTCAAACATGCACTTAAGATACGCCGTCATCAGCCGATGTTACTTGTGGATTTGGCAGTGCCAAGAGATATTGATCCTTTGGTTGGACAGTTTGATAATATCTACCTATATTCGGTGGATGATTTACAGCATGTCATCGCAGGTAATATCGCTGAGCGTAAGCAAGCAGCAGTTGAAGCGGAGCTTTTGGTCGGTCAGCTGGTAGCAGATATCGAAGCACAGATGCAAGGACAGGTTGCCCGCACGCATATCCGAGATTATCGGCAAATGGCTGAGGCACGCACTCAAGTTTTACTTGCACGGGCGATGGCACAGATTGATCAAGGTGATGATGCCAAAGCGGTATTAAGCGAGTTTTCTCATACGCTCAGTCAAGCACTCATGCACAGCCCTTCAAGGCTAATTCGTCAAATTGCCAAAACATACGATGCAGATACCCTAGATTTGGTGTCGCATGAACTCATTCATAGCTATCGTAAGCCAATTTAAACACTGTCTTAAGATAATACTTTTATTTTCACTGCGATATTTTAAAATTAAAAAACGAAATAAAAAACGCTTCATGATTTGATGAAGCGTTTTTTCATATTTATCACATATTCGGATAGTTAGGACCACCACCACCCTCAGGTGTTACCCAAGTAATATTTTGCGATGGATCTTTGATATCGCAGGTTTTACAATGGACACAGTTTTGGCTGTTAATCACAAATTTAGGCGTCTCACCTTCTTTGTGTACAATTTCATAGACGCCTGCTGGGCAATAGCGTTGCGCTGGTTCAGCATAAAGCGGTAGATTGAGCGAAACAGGCACTGCTGGATCTGTCAGACGCAGATGATTTGGTTGATCTTCGGCGTGATTGGTATTTGAGATAAACACGCTTGATAATTTGTCAAAAGTCAGTTTACCATCAGGCTTTGGATAGTTGGGCTTATAGGCATGGTCAGCCTTATCAAGCGTTGAGTAATCTGGGGTGTTGTCATGAATGGTCAATGGCATTTTACCGCCAAATAAGTTTTGCTCAACAAAAGTGAACGCACCGCCCATCCAAGTACCCATGCGGTGTAATGATGGTGAGAAGTTGCGAGCTTGATGGGCATCTTCAAATAGCCAAGAATTCTCAAAAGCAGTTTGATATTCGACCACTTCATCGGCACTGCGTCCTGTTTGAATGGCATTAAAGATACTTTCGGCGGCAAGCATGCCTGATTTCATTGAAGTGTGAGTGCCTTTGATTTTGGCAGGGTTTAGAAAACCTGCATTGTCTCCCACCAGCACACCGCCAGCAAAGGTTAATTTTGGTAAGCTGTTTAGGCCGCCTTTGGTTAGGGCTCGTGCGCCATATGACAGACGCTTACCACCTTCTAAAATCGGGCGAATGATTGGGTGAAGCTTAAGACGCTGAAGCTCGTCAAATGGTGAGACATACGGATTATGATAAGACAAATCAACCACCAAACCAAAGCTGACTTGATTGTCTTCGGCAAAATACAGCCACCAGCCGCCTGTAGTACCAGTTTCTGACAGTGGCCAGCCTGAACCATGCATGATGACACCTTGTTCGTGCTTGTCGGCATCAATCTCCCAAAGTTCTTTGAGTCCGATGCCATAGTGCTGTGGGTCTTTGTCTTTATCCAAATGAAAACGGCTAATCAGACGCTTACCAAGATGTCCACGACAACCTTCGGCAAAGATGGTATATTTGGCAAGCAGTTCATAGCCAGGCTCAAAGCTGTTTTTTGGTTCACCTTGTGCATTTAGACCCATATCGCCCGTCACCACGCCACGCACTGAGCCATCTTCATGATATAAAACATCACTGGCTGTAAAGCTTGGGAACATCATCACCTCTAAGCTTTCTGCTTGCTCAGCAAGCCAGCGAACCACATTGCCAAGTGATACGATATAATTACCATCATTATGCATACTGCTTGGTATAATTGAGCTAGGCAGGGTAGTGCTGCCCTTTTCGCTGGTCAACATATACACACGGTCTTCTTTGGCTTCTACTGTGATCGGTGCGTCCCGCTCTTTCCAGTCAGGAATTAGCTCATCAAGTGCACGCGTTTCTATCACGGCACCTGATAGGGTGTGCGCCCCAAACTCTGAGCCTTTTTCGATGACGCAGACGGTGAACTCATCCATTTTAGCAGCGATTGCCAATTGGCGTAAGCGGATTGCAGCGGATAGACCAGCAGGTCCACCGCCCACGATGACAACATCAAATTCCATAGAATCGCGTTCGATTTGCATGAATTATCCTTAAAAAATAGATCAAATATCAAAAACAGGCGAGCGGCAAAAGCAGCTGGCAAATCAGGCGGCAAGATTCTTGCCAAAATATTTCAATAGTATCTATTGTAACAATCTTCACTAATTAGGCAAGTTTTTTTGACGGGTTTGTATCGGTCAATTTGCGATAAATGATCGCCAATCTGCTAAAAATTTTTGATAAATTTGGATAAAATGGCTTAGATTATGACCAAATACCGCCATAAAATTCTCTTGTAATTGCCTCTAAAAACTGCCATGATAAGGCAAATTGACAAAATAATTTAGCAAAAATCAGGCTAATTTTTGATAATTTGGTATGGTTTTGGTCAAATAATAGGAATAAAATGATGATGGATAAAGATAATATTAATAATAAAAACAATGACTTAACAAATTCACTCATCCAAGAGCTGACAGATATCCAAACCAAGCAGGCAGGCAAGATCCGTAAAATTCCACCATTACAAAGCTGGCAACCGATACGCTCGACACCTTTAAATATCGAAATCCGTGATAATGGCGAATGGTGGCATGAAGGTCAGAAAGTGACTCGTCAGTCACTTGTGGATCTATTTGCCAGTGTGCTGTGGGTGGAGTGGCATGATGGTCAAGCCATTCATTATCTTAAAACCCCAACTGACAAGTATCAAATTCATGTGGTCGATGTGCCATTGTTTATCAATCAAGTCACTCAAGTCACGGATGCTGATGGTGAGTGGATAGAATTTGGTACAACCAATGGCGATGTCATTCGCTTGGATGAAGATCATCCATTGTATTTTAAGCAATTTGGTGATGAAGAACGGGTATATATTGATACACGCTTTGGGTTGACTGCACGCTTGATGAATAATGTCATGTATCATTTGATCCAAATGGGCAAGCTTAGCCAAATCCAAGAAAGTGGACAGAATAAAACCGTGCTAAAACTCAGTAGTGGTGGTAAAATCTATCAAATTGAACAGCACGGTTGGGCTTGCTGAGTGCTTTATCAAAAAAGCGTCTTTGATGAGCCTAAAGTTATAAGGCTTGCAACATGACACATCCGCATCTTGACTCAATAAATCCCCAAAAATCTGCACCCATCGGTATTTTTGATTCTGGCGTTGGTGGTTTGTCGGTGTATCGGCATTTGGCAGAACTTATGCCCAAAGAGCGATATATTTATTATGCAGATACCCAAAATCTGCCTTATGGCAACAAATCAGGCGATGAGATCTTATGTTTGACTTTGCAGGCGGTAGATTGGCTGTGTCGTCAAGGCTGTAAGCTGATTGTCATCGCATGTAACAGTGCTTCAGCGTATTCATTGACAACGCTTCGTACTCGCTGCCGTATTCCTATCGTGGGCTTGGTGCCTGCAGTCAAGCCTGCTTGTGAGATGAGTCAAACACGCCAAATTGCTTTACTGGCAACGCAAGCGACGCTTCAAGGGTCGCTGCTTGCCCAAGTCATTCATGAGGTGGCAACATCCAAAGGTGTAACGGTACATAAGCACTTTGAGCCAATGCTTGTGCCGTGGGTCGAGTCGGGGATGCCAATCAATCATCATGTCGCTGATCTTTTGATCAAACAAACCCAAGCATGGTATCAGCAGGGCGTGGATATACTTGTTTTGGGTTGTACGCATTACCCATTTTTTCGACAATTTTTGCAAGATTGGATTGATGAGCAACACATTGCGATGACCCTGCTTGATTCGGGTGCTGCCATCGCCCAAAGGGTCAAATCTTTGCTTGGCTGTTTTGGGATAAGTGCTGATGGTGATGTGCTTGATGAGCCGCTGACATTCTATGCATCTGATTTAACAGATAATGTACCCGCCACAGCACGCAGACTCTCACAGGTGCCGATTAGCTTTGTTGATGGTGACTTTTTGCCCATCAATGTTTAATCAAACTTTTACCAAAAGTTTTATCCAACTGTGGGTTTTGTGTAAAATACGCTTGATAGATTTGCAATTTTGGTTAAATTTGATTAAAATTTGGTGTAATAATTTTAAGAATTTATTTTAAGAATTTAATGGTTAAATTAACCACCAAAATGGAGCTTGTGATGACAACCGATACCAAAAAAAGTGCCTTGCGTGAAAAAATTGAACAATTTGATCAATTAAGTGACACCATGCATGATGCCGAGAAAAAACGCACGCTAGAAGAGCAGGTGGAGTATCTAAAAGATCAAGGGATTGATCCTTCAAAAACCTATGCCAAATGGGATGATGATAAAGAAGATGAGTAATTTTTAATGTGACATATCATAATTTTATAGGTCATATTAAGAAGCGTAACAGCAAAAAAGCCCAAGAAATGTCTTGGGCTTTTACTTGGGCTATTTAACCAATATCCAAGATGAGCTGCCATCGGCATTGATGACACGCCGATAGGTCGTCCCTGTTGTGGGCGGGGTATTTGCTGGCTTGACAATTACCGACCTCGTTGCAGTGGCTTGCGTGCTGACAGTTGGCTGTACTGAGTGATACTGGGGTGCAGGCGTATTTATGGCTTGGGCTGGTGTTTGAGCAGATTGGATAGAAGCAGTGTGACCAGTAATTAATCGGTGAAACTTTTGACCCGCGCGACCATCGGGCGTCACACCAACTTTTCGCTGATAATCCATAATTGCTTGGCGTGTGTTATCACCGATGATGCCATCAACCGCACCGATGTCATAGCCAGCATTGATGAGTGCTTGCTGGATTTCTTTGGATTCACGGCGACCGATACCAGGGTCGTCTGTCGGCCAAGGTGTGGCAAAGTTGGTATTGGTATTTTCATCACGCACAAGATCAGACAGCTGAGCGATGGCTAACGCATAGCTTTCTGAGGCATTATAAGAATAAAAAGTATCAAAATTCTTACCAACTAAGAATGCAGGACCCTGCCTACCAGCAGGCAGTAGTAAACCTGCTGATGCCATATTATTTGGGATAGGTTGCCCATTTGGCAAGGTGATGCCTTGAGTACGCCAGTGGTTGATTGATTGCTTATTGCGGCGACCGCTTGAGCCATTATAGCCATTAAGACGCACTTCATAGCCCCAAGGTTCACTTGGGCGATAGCCTCGTTTCACCAAGAAATTGGCTGTGCTTGCCAATGCATCGGCTTTTGAGTTGACCAAATCTTTACGCCCATCACCATCAAAATCCACCGCAAGCTCCAAAAAGGTGCTTGGCATAAACTGTGTCTGACCAAATGCGCCCGCCCAAGAACCTGTCATATCCTCAGGGTGGATATCCCCATTTTGGACAATTTTTAGTGCATTGGCATACTCACCACGAAAATAACTTTGGCGACGATCAAAACAAGATAAAGTCGCTAGACTGTCAAATAAATTTTTTTTACCCAGCGTCTGACCAAAATTACTCTCAACGCCCCATACCCCAAGCACATGCTCAGGCTTGACACCATAGCGGCTCTCGATACGGTGTAGTACTTCAGCTTGCTCATGCTTGGCACGGATACCGTCTTGGACACGCTCACTGTCTACCAAAGACGCCAAATAATCCCAAACATCTTTTTTAAATTCAGGCTGATAATTAAGCGAGCGAATGACGCTCGGATCAGGCTGTGATGGGCGATATTTTTCAAATGTCGCCCCAGAGACACCCCCAAAGGTACTACTGTTTTTTAAAGTGCTTAGACACTGCTGAAATTCACGGTTGCTAAGGTTTGGAGAATCATTGGAAAATGCCGTTTGTGATAGCATGATACCAGACATAGCCAGCACTAGGGCGGATGTGTGTAATTTCATAAAGTTCCTTAAAGTGTCTTGATGAATACGGTGTATCTTACTAAGCTAGCCGCCTTATCTTTAATCTTTATCTTTTGATGTACCCTAAAAACACCGCCAAATTTTATGCATTTTGATTGTCTTTTAATAAATGTGCAAAATTTGCACGCAACTTGGCAAGCTTGGGCGGGATGGCAAAATTACAATAGGCTTGAGTAGGGTTATTGGCATAGTAATTTTGGTGATAGTCTTCAGCAGGGTAAAATGTTGGTGCAGGTTCAAGTTTTGTAACCACATTGACGCCTTCTGAGCGTAACGACTCAATCATTGCCCGAGCGACTTTGGCTTGTTCATCATCGGTATAAAAAATCACTGATGCGTACTGCGTGCCAATGTCATTGCCTTGACGGTTGAGCGTTGTTGGATCATGCGTGGCAAAAAATACCGACAAAATCGCATCAGTACCAAGTATTGAGTCATCGTAGTTTACTTCAATAACCTCAACATGACCCGTCTCACCTGTGCAGACAGCCTGATAGTTTGCTGTATCACCTGCACCGCCAGCGTAACCACTGACGACAGAGTTAATGCCTTTTAATGAATCAAATACCGACTCGGTGCACCAAAAGCAGCCACCGCCTAATAAAATAGTTTTCATATTTTTATCCTAATCAATGTTATAATAACACCTTTTCAAGTCTATCATAAGTCATGCCAAATACCAACCACGATATTTTATTTACTACACCGCTTGATAAGTCGGCTCGCTTTAGTTTTGATGAAGAAGTGGTGGCGTGTTTTCCTGATATGATTCGCCGTAGTGTGCCAGGCTATGGGCAAGTGCTTGCGATGCTGCCGATTTTGGCACGCCGCCATTGTTTGTTACGACAAGTTGGCGATCATGGAGCGCGTGTAAGCCGTGTCTATGACTTGGGGACATCGCTTGGGGCGGTGAGCTTTGCTTTGGCGGATAAATTTGCGCCTGATGAGCTTGAGATTCATGCCATTGATATCTCAGCACCAATGATTGAGCGGGCCAAATCGGTCGTGGGTGAGCATTATCCTGATCATGATATTCGCTTTTGGTTGGATGATGTTTGTCAAGTGGATTTGTTGCCCTGTGATTTGATTATTATTAATCTAACCTTACAATTTTTACCACCAGATCAGCGATTGTTATTACTCCAAAAATGCCATCACGCTTTGGCAGAAGGTGGTATTTTGATTTTGACCGAAAAAACTCACCTAACCGATGAACAAGATGATGCGTGGCGAGTGGAGCGGTATTATGATTTTAAGCGTGCCAATGGCTACAGTGATATGGAGATCAGCGGTAAGCGTAACGCACTTGAAAATGTGCTCATCACCGACACGCTGCACAAGCACCATGAACGCTTGGCACAGGCAGGTTTTGAGCGTAGCTTGACTTGGTTTATGTTTTTAAATTTTGCGTCCATTGTGGCTTTTAAATGATGATAAGTTAATCATCAGCTGCCAAGTTTTTAGTGCCAAATTTTGTCCAATGATGAAGACCGATGACCTTATGAATACAATCACTCGTGCCGAAAAAGACCTTTATCAAACCTTATTTGACCTAGCTCAGCATCATCCGATGGCGTATGAATGGCTCAAATTATTACCAGATTGGTTAGCGAACATTAAAAATAAAGATCGCTATGCACATGCCCCATATTATGAATCAATCATTGATAAGCTGCCTGATGCTGTGCCTAATGAAATTAATCTAAATGCCGCTTGTATTACTTCACACATTGATTTTAATCACAGTGATTATCGTTGTAGTGAAGCTTTGTTAAAAAATCTCATGCCATGGCGAAAAGGTGGATTTAAATTTGGGCAGGGCGATCGGCTGATCCATATTGATACAGAATGGCGTAGCGATTTAAAATGGGACAGAATATTGCCATACATTGGCGACTTGACTGGTAAGCGAGTGTTGGATGTTGGCGGAGGTTCGGGCTATCATGGTTTTCGTATGGTTGGGGCGGGTGCCAGTACGGTGATTGTCATCGATCCGTCTTGCTTATTTTACCATCAGTTTATGGCGACCCGGCACTTTCTTGGCAACATAAAAAACCGCTATGAGCAGTCGCCCATCCATTTCATTCCTGTTGGGTTAGAGGAGCTGCCCCAAGATAATAATCAGTCAGGATTATTTCACAGTGTTTTTTGTATGGGTGTATTATATCACCGAGCATCACCGTTTGATTGTTTATTACAATTAAAAAATCAGCTGACAAAAGGCGGTGAGCTGATACTTGAGACTTTGGTGGTGGATGGTGATGAAAATACGGTACTTGTTCCCAAAAATCGCTATGCGATGATGAATAATGTGTATTTTTTACCATCGGTATCCGCCTTACAACTGTGGCTAGACAAAATGGGCTTTGTTGATGTTCGCTGTGTTGATATTAATATTACAACCAATGATGAACAGCGAACCACGGAGTGGATGACTTATCATTCTTTAGATGATTTTTTGGATACCAAAGATCCTTCAAAAACTGCTGAGGGATATCCTAGACCTAAGCGTGCGGTGATAATCGCCAAAAAACCATAATAAATAAGTCTGACTAAATTATAATATCACAATACTGGCTAATGGCTTGACATGATTTGTGAGGCATTTAATAAAAAGGTGAAACTATGGCAGGTGGTAGTTTATTAATGCTGCTTGATGACATCGCAACGATACTCGATGATGTCTCGGTAATGACTAAGGTGGCAGCCAAAAAAACCGCAGGCGTTTTAGGCGATGATTTGGCACTAAATGCTCAGCAGGTTACTGGCGTGCGTGCTGATCGAGAGTTGGCTGTGGTGTGGGGGGTTGCTAAAGGGTCGTTGATTAATAAACTGATTTTGGTGCCTGCTGCATTACTTATCAGTGCCATCGCAGCTTGGCTAATCACGCCTTTATTGATGCTTGGTGGTGCTTTTTTGTGTTATGAAGGTGCTGAAAAGGTGGTTCATAAATTTACGCCCAATCTGTTACCACACGAGATGGATGATGAAACGGCACACGCCAAAAGACTCAAAGCCAATGCTGATGAAAGCATCGATTTGGTCGCCTTTGAAAAAGATAAAATTCGTGGTGCTATTCGGACAGATTTTATTTTATCCGCTGAGATTGTGGTGATTTCATTGGGTGTGATGACAGCAGCAACCTTTATGACAAAAGCGGCAGCACTGTCTGCCATTGCGATTATGATGACAGTTGGGGTGTACGGCTTGGTTGCCTTAATTGTCAAATTAGATGATATGGGTATTTATTTGGTTAATCAATCCTCGGCATACCGCCAAGCGATGGGCCGTACCATTTTGGCATTTGCCCCAAAGCTTATGAAATTTTTATCCTTTGCAGGTACGCTTGCCATGTTCTTGGTCGGTGGTGGGATTTTGGTGCATGGTGTTAATATCTTGCATCATCAAGCCCAAGATTTGGCGGCATTATCTGGCGTTTTTGGTGGTCTGACCGAAGCGTTATATAATGGCGTGGTAGGTTTGATTGCAGGTTTGATGATTTTGGCGACTGTGATCGGTGTTAAAAAATTCATAAAACAATAGCCAAATTTATTCAACCTAAAATATCAATAAAAAGCACTCAATGAACATGGGTGCTTTTTATTTTAGCATGATAAAATTTTGATCGTTATTTGGGTTATTTGGGATTTGGACGCTGTTCGATAAGCAAAGAGTCAATACCATTATTACGCAGGCGTACACTGGCGGCAGAGGCTTCTTTTTGAGTCATGGGCGTTGAGATCACTTGATAAACATAGCCATTTTTTGCGTCTTGGCGTACCACAATGGCATCTACGCCTGCCATGAGTACTTCAGCACGCTTTAGGTCAGCATCTTTGGCCTTTTCGTAGCTTTTGATTTGGAGTATGTATTGGCTTTGGTGATTAGGCTCATCATCAGCGGTATTTTCTTCGACGATTGAAATATCAGCTGGCTGGCGGGTATCCACTTTTATGCTGTGATTGATGATCACATCGGTTGATGGCTTGGGCAAGGTATTTTCTTCTCGGTCTTGGATACTGACACCCTCAGGAATGCTTTGAAATTTTTGTTCGGGCAAAACTTCATAAAATTCAAATTCAATTTCAGGTTCACTGGCCGCCATAGGTTCAACCAAAGTTTCAGGTTTGGGATCTGCACTTTGACCAAAACCATCAAATAAAGGCGACACATACAAAAAAACCGCCAGCATTGCTGCCACCAATAGCCCCACAACAATCCAAAGCAGACTACTTAAACCTAAGCTTTGATTATGCACTTCATCTTTATAGACAGCAGAAGGCTGTTTTTGGGGTCTTTGAGCCATGAGAATATCCTGTTTGGTTTTTATGCAAAATTAGGGTCGTAATCAAATACCACATTAAGGTGAAAGTTTAAAAGGTGAAAGTTTAATCAGCCCAAGCGACGGCTATTTTAGCAAATTTTTATAAAAATATCGTGCTTATTCTTGCCTGATGGTTGGTAGTTGGGATAAATATTGTTATAATGTGTGGATAAATAATCATAAAGGTGCTTGGTATGTCTGCAATGGCGACGCTGTTTTTGGTATCGGCTGAGACGATTACCACATTGGGTCTGTATGTTTTATTGCCTATTTTCATCGGGTTTTTGATTTTTATCATGTGGGATATCTCAAAAAAATCGGATGCTGGTCGAGCGGGAACTTTTTGGATTTTTGTCGCTTTGGGCATGGGTTTTTTTGGTTTTCTTGCCAAACTTGTGATCGAATTTGTGCTTGGAAAATGGGTATTGTAACTTAATTTGAGCATTTTAAAAGTTAGCGGTTGACTTGATCGTTTAAACAGTCTTTAATTTTGGAGTAAGGGTATGAAAATTTTTGCAGTAACTGCCTCAGCGTTTGTTGCTTTGATGTTAACCGCTTGCGGTCATGGCCATGAAAAAGTACATGCCGTTGACCGTATTGAAGAAGCACAAGCAGCCGCTTTGGCCAATGCTCCAAAAGCTGAAGACATGGTTTTTGGTGATGAAGGTGTATCTACAATGACGACCGAGACAGCTCAAGCGGATGCAAGTACTGATGTCGTCACTCAAGAAGATACCCAAATGGCGGATGCGGATGCTAATGCAACCGTAGAGCCTACAGCAGAAGCCCAAGAGCCTGCAGCAGATGCTCAAGCGCCTGCCGAAGCTCAAACCACCAACTGATCTGATGCTTTTTGATCAAATGTGAGTTTGATTGAAATTAGGTAGTTTGGATGCATAAAAAACCTTGGTTGATAAAAGCCAAGGTTTTATTATGATGACCAAATCAATTTTGGTATTAAAATCAAGCGGTAGCTTGGGTCATTAAAAGCAAAAAGACCCAGCTTAAATCAGCGGAAGTGGCTTGATTTTTTGAGTTTTGCTTGATACATTAGTGGCTACTGATTGCATAAATAAGGAAATGATTATGTCAGCACTTAGACAAGATATTGACCCTGAAGGATTATTGGAATTTTCTGTTGTTTATACTGATCGTGCGCTTAACCATATGTCGGTGCAGTTCCAGCAGGTGATGAAAGATTTGTCTTTTGAGTTAAAGTCACTGTTTCAAGCCGATGCACTTGCCATCGTGCCAGGTTCTGGCACGGCAGGCATGGAAGCGGTTGCACGAGCTTTGGCGACTGATCAAGATGCTGTCATTATCAGAAATGGCTGGTTTAGTTATCGCTGGACGCAGATATTAGAAACGATTGGCGTTGCCAAATCTAGCCATGTATTTAAGGCATGTCTTCAAGAGGGCGAAAATGGTCAGTTTGCACCTGCTGATATTAATGAGGTGACCGCCTATATCAAAGAACATCGGTCAAGCGTTGTGTTCGCCCCTCATGTTGAAACTGCCTCTGGCATGATGCTATCAGATGATTATATTCGTGCACTTGCTGAGGCTGTGCATTCGGTTGGTGGCCTGCTTGTCATTGATTGTATTGCTTCTGGATGTATTTGGCTGGATATGAAAGCGCTTGGTATCGATGTGCTTTTATCAGCACCTCAAAAGGGGTTGTCAAGCACGCCATGTGCTGGCTTGGTGATGCTGTCACAGGCTGCTAAAGAGGCTGTATTGGCAAGCACGCCATCAAGTTTTTCTTTGAATCTAAAAGCTTGGCTAAATATCATGATGGCTTATGAAAATGGTGGTCATGCGTATCATGCCACCATGCCAACCGATGGCCTAAAGCAGCTGCGGGATACTTTGCTTGAGGCAAAGCAGATTGGCTACGATAACCTAAAACAAGCCCAAATCAAACTTGGTCAAGAGATTTTGGCAACACTTCATAAAAAAGGCGTCCACAGTGTTGCCGATCCGTCAGCTCAAGCGTATGGCGTGATTGTTTGCCATGCTTTAAATGATGAGATTCACAAAGGTGCCGCCTTTGCTAAGGCAGGTGTCCAAATCGCTGCTGGCACACCGCTTCAGGTTGATGAGCCAAGCGATTATAAAAGCTTTCGCATCGGTTTGTTTGGGCTTGATAAGTTGACCGATATTGAAGGTACGGTTGAACGCTTTAAGCGTGCAGCCGATCAAGTGTTCGTTTAATCCAAAAAATAGGCGATGGCTTGATGCCTAGCTTGTTTTTTACTTTTGGTCGTTTGGTAAATGTAAATATTATTCAATTAAGATTGACTGATATTTTAAAATTATCACATTAAGGAAATAAGATGGCTTTTAATTTGGCAGCTTATGAAGATAACTTAACTGTTGTCAAAGATTTTGAACCTGCGTTATTATGGCGTTGGTTTAGTCGCATCAGTGCGACACCGCATCCAAGTTTTCATGAAGAAGCTTTGGCGACTGATATCATCGAGTGGGCGACGGCACATGGGCTGTCTGCTCGCCGAGATGGCATTGGTAATGTGATTATTAACAAGCGGGCAACCAAAGGCTATGAAAATCATGAGCCAATCGCCCTACAGGCACACTTAGATATGGTACCCCAAGCGAATGAAGGGGTATTGCATGACTTTGCCACAGATCCGATTCGTCTGCGTCTTCGCCCTGATGATCATGCATGGCTGATGGCGACAGGCACAACTTTGGGGGCGGATAATGGCATTGGCATGGCAAGCTGCCTTGCGGTGCTTGAAGATGATTCGCTGGTGCATCCTGAGCTTGAGGTGCTGCTGACGATGACCGAAGAGACAGGCATGGTTGGGGTAGTTGGTCTAAAAGCCAATGAGCTGGCTTCAAAAATCATGGTCAATACTGACACCGAAGAAATCGGCGAGGTGTATATTGGCTGTGCTGGTGGTATTGATGCAGATCTAAGCTTGCCACTGATGTGGCAAAAAAATCCCTTTGATGCAACGCTAAGCCTAACCATTAAAGGGCTGCGTGGTGGGCATTCAGGACTGGATATTGATAAAAATCGTGGCAATGCCATTAAGTTAATGGCAAGAGTGTTGGCTAAGCTTTTGGGTCAGTTCGATGGACAATTTGCCATCAGCCACATCAAAGGCGGTACGCTAAGAAATGCCATTCCACGAGAAGCTCAAGTTGTGATCAGTTGCCAACAGTCATCTTTATCTGCACTGACAGATACCATCAATGACGCCACCGCTCAAATCTTTGATGAGCTAAAGCAGGCTGAGCCAAACTTGATGGCGGTCATCGATAACACCAAGCTTAAGCCTAAAGACAATGTACTAACTTGGGCGTCATCTTGTCAAGCCATTCATCTGCTCAATGTACTGCCTAGCGGCGTGGTGCGTCAAAGCGACATCGCCAAAGACACTGTGGAGACTTCATTGTCCTTTGGGCAGCTTAAGATGGATGATGATACGCTTAACTGTGTACTGCTTATCCGCTCTTTGGTTGATTCAGGCAAAGAGGCGGTTTGTGATACGCTGTCAAGTATTGCCCAGCTATCAGATGCACAGATTACTTTTGCTGGCGACTATGTGGGCTGGAATCCAGATCCTGATTCTGTGATCACGCCGATCACAACGCAGCTTTATAGCCAGATTTTGGGTCACGAGCCTGATATTAAGGTTATCCATGCAGGGCTTGAGTGTGGCTTGATTAAGCAAAGCCATCCTGATATGGATATTGTCTCAATTGGCCCTACCATCAGAAATGCCCACTCACCTGACGAGATGGTACACATTGAGTCAGTGGCGGTGTATTGGCGACTTTTGACCGAGATTTTGGCGAATGCACCACTGAAACGCTAAAATCATCATTTGCCATCCAATAAAACCATCTGCTTATTCTTAGGCAGATGGTTTTATTTGAGCGATTGGGTTAATTTAGTATCATTTTTAAATTAACAAGCAGTTTCTAGCAAGTCAAGGTTTTTATGCCTATTTTTTCAGATTTTAAGGTACAATAAAGCTGATTGTATAACAATATGGTATTGTCATGATTTATGATGAATTGCGACCAAAATTTTGGGAAAATTATCCCTTAGATGCGTTAACAGATGCTGAATGGGAAGCATTATGTGACGGATGTGGTGCGTGTTGTTTGGTGAAATTTCTTGATGATGACAATGTTAAATTTACCGAATATACCGATGTTGCCTGCCAGCTATTGGACTGCTCAACAGGATTTTGCCAAAACTATGCCAAGCGTCAAACGATTGTGCCAGATTGTATTCGCTTAACACCTGATATGTTGCCCGATATGCTGTGGTTGCCACGCCATTGTGCTTATAAGCGGTTGTATCTTGGGCAAAATTTACCAGCATGGCACAGGCTCATTAAACACAGCCAAAACCATGGTGCAGGATTTGCGAAAGTTTCAACGGCTGGGCGATGTGTGAGCGAGCTTGGCATGAGTGATGAAGACATAGAAAGGCGAGTGGTTAAATGGGTTAAACCTTGACATGATTGAAAGAAAATAAAAAATTGGCAAGTTTGATAAAATGGGTGGGTATGTGTGATTTTATCAAAAGCACTTGAATAAAACCGAATGATACGCTAAATTGTAGCAAACCAATCAATTCATCATAATTTTAATGAACACGAGGTTAAATTATACTGTCTATGTCTGATGACAATTCAAGCACTTGGTCGATGCGTGGTCTTAGGCGTTGGTTATCCACCGCACCTGAAACCCGAGATGATTTATTAAAGCTGGTTCAAGACTCTCGCCAGTTTTTAGAGCCTGATACGGTTGATATGCTTGAAGGGGTGCTTGATTTGCCAGCAACCCAAGTGCGTGAGATTATGACACCACGCCCGCAGGTACATGCGATTGCCAGCGATGATGATTTGTCTGATATTTTATCGGTGGTGCTTGAAACAGAGCATTCTCGCTATCCTGTTTTTGACAGTTTAGATGATGATGCTGTGGTTGGGATTTTGCTGATTAAGGACTTAATACCATACCTAAAAGCCAAAGCTGACGGTCAAGAGCAGCCGCTCAAATTGGCTGATATTGTACGAAAGCCTTTGTATATTAGCGAGACGGCACGCTCAGATACATTGCTACGCTCACTTCAAAAAGCCCAAGTGCATATGGCGATTGTTGTTGATGAATTTGGGTCGGTCTCTGGTGTGGTGACAATGGAGGATTTGCTTGAGGAGATTGTCGGCGATATTGTTGATGAACATGATGATATTGACGAGGACAGCGATATTAATAACATCATTCCACACCCTGATAAATCAGGCGTTTGGTTGGTGCAAGCTTCCACACTCATCAGTGATTGTAATGAGATTTTAGGCAGTCATTTTGATGATACAGATGTTGATACAATGGGCGGTTTGGTCATGCAAGCATTGGGCTTTGTTAGCCATCTTCAAGGTGCGGTTGTTCAAATCGATGAATGGCAAATTACCGTGGTTGATGTTGAGGCACGATTTATTCACCTGTTGGAGCTTGTGCTGATACCACAGCTTGAGAATGCTGAATAAAGAAAAAACCGAATTGATGACTTCATTCGGTTTTTGTTGTGACTGTGTTGTGACTTGGTAGGTGTGATCACAACTAAATCAAAGTTAGTTGCGGCCAATATCTTCTTGTAAGGCTTTGGGCAGGGGCAGAATTTCAACTGTCGTTAAATCCTCAGGGCGAGCGATGACCAAAGCCTCAAAACCTGTATCAGTTGCGATTGCATTGACGATACTTATACGCCCCATATCACTGCCAGCAGGTGGGACAGCACCCACCCCTAAGATGCGGTGTAGATAGGCCTTTGGGCGAGCCTTAAAATATAGCCGTGCAATAATCTCTTGTCCCAAATAGCATCCTTTATCATAAGCCACACCGCCTTTTTGGTGTAGGCGAAGCTCTTGGGGTTGATACATCTCACTGGTTTTGGCAGTCAGCCAATAATTACCTGTTTTGATGCTTAATTGCTCCCAAAGCTTGCTATCGGTTTGCTGGACTTTATTAAAAGTGGGCATGTCATCGATCACATCAGGATAAATGGGGCCAGCTGGTGATAGGGTAATTTTGGAAAATGCCCCATATTTTTTAATATGCATGATAAAACTATCTGCCATATCCGCACTCATAACAATATCAAAGCCTGCCAAAGTTCGTGCAATCCAAATCCCAAATTGTACACGCCCTTTTAGATTACAAATTGCTGTCGGCAAAAACTGCTCACCAATATCAGCGATATTGGCGGTAATTTGTCCTTGTAAGAATTTTTCACTGTCTGTACCAGTCATTTCAAAATAACAAAAATCAGTCATGGTTTGTCTCTTATTTAAAAGTTGTCATGATAAGTATTGGGGCTGTTTCATTAAATTATAGGATAAATTTGATGGCAGATGTTAAATTTTTTGTACAAAATACCAGCCAACATAACACTTAAACCCCAAAATCGGTTACAATAAGCAGTTAAGTTTTTTATCAAAAATCAATTTAAGGTGAAATCATGAACCTACCTGACTGTCCGCAATGTCATGAATCTTATACCTATGCTGATGGTATGCTGTTGATTTGCCCAATGTGTACTCACGAATGGCAAGAGGGCGGCGAGACCGAGGCACTACCCATCATCAAAGATGCTGTCGGCAATATCCTAAATGACGGCGATGCGGTCACGGTGGTTAAAGATTTAAAAGTGAAAGGTTCAAGCACACCAATCAAAGTTGGCACAAAAGTCAAATCCATTCGTTTGATTTATGATGCGCCAGATGACCATGACATTGATTGTAAGATTGATGGTTTTGGTGCGATGAAACTTAAATCTTCGGTTGTCAAAAAAGCCTGATTCTCTCAACTTTAGTTCATTTATCATAAGGATGCAGTCATGACACATATCCGCCCAGCCAATGAAAAATTGTTTAATGATGCCAAACGCCATATTGCAGGCGGCGTAAATTCACCTGTGCGTGCATTTGCTGGTGTGGGGGGTGTGCCAGTATTTGTCCAGCGTGCAAAGGGTGCGTATATTTATGATACCGAAAATAACGCTTATATTGACTATGTTGGTTCATGGGGTCCGATGATTTTGGGTCATGCACATGATCAAGTCATCGATGCGGTGAAGGCTGCTGCTGAAGACGGCTTGTCTTTTGGAGCACCGACCCCGTCTGAAACAACCATGGCGGATTTGATTTGTCAAATTATCCCAAGTGTTGATTTATTGCGTATGACAAGCTCAGGTACAGAAGCTACCATGAGTGCGATTCGATTGGCTCGTGGCTATACAGGTCGTGATAAGATTGTCAAATTTGAAGGCTGTTATCATGGGCATTCAGACAGCTTGCTCGTCAAGGCAGGTTCAGGGATGCTAGATATCGGTGAACCGACATCCAAAGGTGTACCGATTGATTTTGCCAAGCATACTGTTACTTTGCCTTATAATGATATTGAGGCATTGACAGCATATTTTAATGAGCTTGGTCATGAGCTTGCGTGCGTGATTTTAGAGCCAATCGCAGGCAATATGAACATGATCATTCCAACCCAAGAATTTCATCAAACTTTGCGTCAATTATGTACTAAGTACGGTGTGGTGCTGCTTTTTGATGAGGTTATGACAGGCTTTCGTGTGGGTCTGGGCGGTGCCCAAGCACATTTTGGTATTACGCCTGATTTGACGACTTTTGGCAAGATTATCGGTGCAGGATTACCTGTTGGTGCATTTGGCGGTAAGCGTGAAATTATGGAATGCATTGCACCACTTGGGGGCGTGTACCAAGCAGGCACATTGTCAGGCAATCCTTTGGCAATGCGTGCTGGCAAAGCGATGTTTGATGAGCTGATGGTTGATGGATTTTATGAGACGCTTGGTCAAAAAACCACTTATTTGATTGATGGCTTAAAAGCCGCTGCAGCCAAGCATCAAGTAGCTTTTCAGGCATGTTCGGTAGGCGGTATGTTTGGTATTTTCTTTTCAGACAGTTTGCCTAAGAATTTTAATGATGTGGCAAATCTTTGTGATGCCCAAAAATTTGCCAAGTTTTTTCATGGTATGTTGGATTTGGGTGTTTATCTTGCACCGTCGGCATTTGAAGCGGCATTTATGAGTGCAGCACATACTTATGAAGATTTGGATAAAACCATCAAAGCAGCAGAGCAAGTCTTTTTACAGCTATCACAAGCGTCATGAGCGGTATCTTACCCTCAATCGTTAGAGGTATTTTAACAAGGTATGCCCATCTTTTGTATTTGCAATAAAAATCAGTTTGGCTATTTTTATGTACAAGCCATCATTTTATTTTATCACTGTTTAAAATGTAAATGATGTTATCAAGGACAGGCATATCTTAGAAAATTGGTCAAAATTCACACAAACACTGGTGGGGTATGATGATGACTTTTATTGTGAAATGGTAAAAGTCATCTAATAGAACTGCCCATTTACCCATTAGAATGGATTGTTTATCTATTCTTGACGGAACATTTAGTATGCTTACAAAAATTATCAGTACAGTCATCGGTACAAAAAACGACCGCGAATTAAAGCGTATGCGTAAAATTGTTACCAAAATCAACAGTTATGAATCAAGTATTCAGGCGTTATCTGATGATGAATTACGCCAAAAAACCGAAGAGTTTAAGCTGCGTCATCAAGCAGGCGAAAGCCTAGATAAACTCTTGCCTGAGGCATTTGCTGTTTGTCGTGAGGCATCTAAGCGTGTCAATGGGATGCGTCATTATGATGTGCAGTTGATTGGTGGCATGGCATTGCACGAGGGTAAAATCGCCGAGATGAAAACAGGCGAGGGTAAGACCTTGATGGCGACCTTGGCCATTTATCTAAATGCCATCAGTGGCAAAGGGGTTCATATTGTTACAGTGAACGATTATTTGGCAAACCGTGATGCACAACTAAATCGCCCGTTGTTTGATTTTTTGGGTTTGACAGTTGGTGTGATTTATAGCCAACAAGCCCCCCAAGAAAAATTTGCCGCCTATCGAGCTGATATTACTTATGGCACCAATAACGAATACGGTTTTGATTATCTGCGTGATAATATGGTGTTTAGCTTAAGTGAAAAAAAACAAAGACCATTAAACTATTGTATTATTGATGAAATTGACTCCATTTTAATTGATGAAGCTCGCACACCACTCATCATCTCAGGTCAAGCCGAAGATTCAGCACATCTGTATGCTTTGATTGATAATATCGTTGAGCGATTGGTGCGTTCCAAAGATGAAGAAGAGAATAAAAATAATACTGATGGCGACTTTTGGATTGATGAAAAAAACCGCACCATTGAGATTAGCGAAAAAGGCTATGAAAAAATAGAAAGCTTTTTGGTGGAAGTCGGTGAGCTTGGCGAAAATGAAAGCCTATACAGCCCAGCACGATTACCATTATTAGCACATGCACAAGCAGCGATACGCGCACATCATTTATTTGTCAAAAATATTCATTATATCGTTCAAGATGGCGAGGTGATCATCGTTGATGAAAATACAGGTCGTACCATGCCGGGTCGACGATGGTCAGATGGTTTGCATCAAGCGGTTGAAGCCAAAGAAGGGGTAGAGATTCAGGCAGAAAACCAAACGATGGCAACCACCACTTTCCAAAATTATTTCCGTCTGTACGATAAATTATCAGGCATGACAGGAACGGCAGATACTGAAGCTGCTGAACTTAAGTCAACCTATGATTTAGATGTGGTCATCATTCCAACACATCGACCGATTGCACGGATTGATATGGATGACCAGATTTTTTTGACCAAGCTTGGCAAATATAAAGGCATCATTCGTGAGATTAAACAAATCACCGAAAAAGGTGCGCCTGTTTTGGTGGGTACTGCAACCATTGAGGCCTCCGAGGAGCTGTCTTATTTATTAAATCAAGAAGGTATTGCCCATAATGTTTTAAATGCCAAGCAGCACGAGCGTGAGGCAGATATTATCGCACAAGCGGGTCGCCCTCGTGCGGTGACCATTGCAACCAACATGGCAGGCCGTGGCACAGATATCATTTTGGGCGGTAATTGGCAGGCCGAGCTTGAAACACATGAAGCCATCACCGATGAGATGCGTCGTGAGGCACATGCAGCTTGGCAGGCACGCCATGATGAGGTATTGGCGGCAGGTGGCTTACATATCATTGGTTCTGAGCGTCATGAGTCACGCCGTATTGATAATCAGCTGCGTGGACGAGCAGGGCGACAAGGTGACCCTGGGCAATCACGATTCTTTTTATCGCTTGAAGATGATTTGATGCGTATTTTTGCAGGCGATCGCATTACCAGTATGTTTCGTGCAATGGGCTTAAAAGAAGATGAAGCCATTGAGCATAAGATGGTTTCTCGCTCAATTGAAAACGCTCAAGGCAAGGTTGAGGCTCGAGATTTTGATGCCCGTAAAAGCTTGCTTAAGTATGATGACATTGCCAATGAACAACGCAAGGTCATCTATTCACAACGAGATGATTTATTAGCAGAGATGGATTTGCAAGCAGGCATTCAGGCGATGCACCATGAAGTATACAACGCCTTAATCAATCAATTTGTTCCAGCTGGCTCTGTCGATGACCAGTGGAATATTGATGGGCTAGAAGACGAGATCGAAGAGGCGTTTCGTTTTTATATGCCAATTAATGATTGGCTTGATGCTGATCGTCGTTTAGATGAAGAGGGTCTTCGTGCCAAAATCATCGAAACTGCCATTGAGCGTTATCAGACTCGTCGTGAGCAAATGGGCGAACAGACAGCCGCCCAGCTTGAACGCCATTTCATGCTAACAAGCCTAGACAGGCATTGGAAAGAGCATTTAACCCAAATGGATCAGCTCAGAAAAGGCATTCATCTGCGTAGTTATGCCCAAAAAAATCCAGAACAAGAATATAAGCGTGAATCATTTGAGCTGTTTCAATCGATGCTTGGTGCGATTAAGTCAGATTTGATTCAAGACTTGGCGCGTGTACATGTACCAACGCCTGAAGAGCTTGCCGCCTTAGAAGAACAGCGTCGCCAGCAGGCTGAACAAATGCGTATGATGTTTGAGCAGCAGCAGGCACAGCTTGACGATGCTCAAAGCTTGGATAATCGCCCTGCTGAAGAAACACCACGCCCATTGGGTCGTATGACAGTGACTTTAGGCGCTAATTCTGTGGCACATCAAACGGCCGATACAACAACGGATGAGGCATTGGTGATTCCCAAAAATATCCATCGCAATGCACCTTGCCCTTGCGGTTCTGGCCTGAAATATAAACAATGCCATGGCAAACTAAGCTAGTTGTTATCGGCGGTGATAAATTTTGGTTGTTGGGCATTTGGGTATATCGCTAAGATTAGAGCTTTATAAAAAACTGTGCTATACTAAGCTAATTGTAAACCACTCTCATTTAAAGGATGTATCGCTTCCTGAGTTTGGCTATTGACTTAACCAGTGATGGAATAACCCCATGAAAAAACTCATTTGGCAAGCGTTAGCATTGTCAGCTATGATTGTACTGTCTGCTTGCGCCCAAAAAACCGAAGATGCCACTGCCCAGCCTGTTGAAGAAAAAGAAGTGCCTATGTCGGCTGAACCTGCTGAACCAATGATCGTTGTACCGAGCGATTCGTCTTCATCGATTGAGCAGGTAGTACCTGAAGCATTTGCTGAAGGCGATAGCACCCAAATCGCTGAAGTGATAGAGATTGATGAGACCGCCAAAACTGCCACTCAGGATGCCGAAGTCCAAGAAGGGCAATAACAAGCTCTTAGCATGGCTAAATGACCTAACTATTTTAATCACCCAGCCCAATCAATGTATCATGGGCGTGAGGTGATTTAATTTCATCAACAGACCCACTCTCCTCTCACACTTTTACTATGAAATCTTAGCTTGTCATATGCGAACCGCTACCAATTCTATCCGCCCCAAGACCACCGCTCGCCAGTTGCCATTACCGATATCAGTGATGGTGGCTTTATCTGCTGGTGCAATCTTTAGTTTGGCACTTGCACCTTATTTTATTATCCCCATTGCGGTTCTCTCGCCAATGCTGTTGTATGCACTGCTAAAAAAGTGCGATAGCCCTAAGCGGGCCTTTTGGTTGGGTGAGTTCTACGGATTTGGGACTTGGGTGGTCGGTGCATTTTGGTTATATCACTCCATTCACTACTATGGCGGAGTACCAAGTTGGGCTGCATTTGTGTTAATTGGGGCGATGTCGCTGATTATGGGGCTATTTCATGCCTTGATGGCATGGGCATTTGTTCGATTTAGTGCCAAACAGCCGATATCTTTTGCAGGATTTTGGATACTTCAAGAATGGCTAAAAACTTGGGTTTTATCAGGATTTCCTTGGCTTTTTGTGGGGTATGCATTTACAGATGTCAGTTGGCTAAATGGCATTGCACCGATTTTTGGGGTATTTGGCTTATCGTTTTTGGCGGTATTTGTTGGGGCGGCTGTGATTGAGCTGTTTTATCGCAATATTGGGCATATCATGATTGGCGGTATTTTAACAACTGCTGTTGTCATAATTTCATTGATAGGGATAAATTGGACAAAGCCAACAGGTAAACTGACTTCCGTTTCACTCATCCAAGGCAACATTCCACAAGATCTAAAATGGCAAGAGGGTTTTGGTGTACAAACCTTGGGGATTTATGCAGGATTATCACAATCTGAATGGGGGCGGGATTTGGTGGTTTGGCCAGAGGCTGCCATTCCGTTATTTCAAGACGAAGCCAGCGACCACATCAATGCTCTGGCAAAACAGGCAAACGCTGATGGCAGTGCATGGATAACGGGCATTATGTATCGCAAGACACCAAGCGATGCCTCAAATCAGGCAGAATTTTATAACAGTGCGATGTTATACGATGCCAATCAAGTATCAGTTTATAAAAAACAGCAGCTTGTACCATTTGGCGAATATGTACCATTTGGCGGTTTGTTGGATATTTTACCAGGGCTTGAGGGTGTCGCTAGCCTAAGCCGTGGTGATGATAAGCAAACACCGCTCAAATTGGGCGGCGGCGTGGGCGATACGATTGGTGCGGCAATTTGTTATGAGGTGGCATATCCTGAGACGACGCGTAAAAATGCACTTGGCAGTAATTTTTTATTAACGGTATCAAATGATGCTTGGTTTGGCACAACAGCAGGCCCTTTGCAGCATTTACAAATGGTGCAAATGCGAAGTTTGGAGACGGGGCGGTGGTTTGTGCGTGCAACAAACAACGGCGTGACTGCATTAATTGACCATCAAGGACGGATTATCAAGCAGATACCGCAGTTTCAGCGAGATATTTTGCGAGGTGATGTACCCAGTTATGTTGGACGCACGCCTTATATGGTTTGGGGGCATTATCCCATGCTGGGGCTTTGTTTGGTGCTGATTTTTCTTAGTATCATGGCAAAGAAAATGAAAAATACCACCGCCAAACGAGAAAAATTTTATACCGCTGATGGTGTGGTGGATCGCTGAATTTTGCCACTTTAGGCGTTAGAGCATGAGCAAGATTAGGCGTTGGGTGAGCTTTGGTTGTATCACTCATCAGCCTACCCGAAACCTGCCAAACATCACCGCCCAAAACCTTAAACATACAATGGCTAAAAATATCAGAAAATAACTTGCTGGGTTGTAAATTTTTATGTTATCATGTGATAATAATTATCATTAGTGCCAAGATATCTATTACTAAACTTCATCCCCATCTTAACAGTTAGCAAACGGTGAGCGGATTGTCCGATTGACAGTAAGCTTAGCATAACGGCATCGGCTGATTGTGCTTTTTGCCTTGTTGTGTGTTTATGGGGGTTGATTGCACTTTTTTGGTGGTGGATGCTTGGGCTGATTTAATTAAATTTAATCAAAGCGGTCTTCACAACACACCAAACGAGATATCACCATGAGTACTGTCAAAACCCCCCATATTTTCTACCAAAAACGCACCCTTAGCCTTGCCATCGCCAGTATTTTTGCTGCCGTGGTGATGACAGGCTGCCGCTCTGATGACATCAGCGTCAATGCACCCAATGTTACCCAGCTGCCCCAAGGCACGGTTTCACCAATACCGAACACAGGTCATGACAACACCAATAACGCCAACAATCAGGGCAACAACACGGATAACAGCACCAGCACAACTGACCCAAATGGCGATAACAACCAACTGACACAAGCACAAAAAACTGCCGCCGCCGCAGGGTTTTTTGTGATGGGTAAAATTCGTGATACCAGCCCAAAAAATGACCCAGATTATAGTGATGATTTAAAACAGCAGTGGCTAGGCAAATTATATGTTGGTATTGATGCCCATCGCCCAGATGGCATCGGAAAAGGTAAAAACTTGCGTCAGCCCATCACCGCCAATGACATCAAACCCTTGTATTTTAATAAATTCCCTGAATTGTCTGATTTGCATTTAGACAGTGAACGCCATCGTTTTGACCCCAAAAAGATAAACACCGTTAAAGTGTATGGTTATGGCAACTTAACAACACCTTCCAACAACAACACTCACATCAATCATCAGCAAGTTGATAATGTTAACGCCAAAAAGTCCGCCGATGATTATGAAAATATCCGTTTTGGGTATCTTGAACTACAAGGAAGCAGCCTGACCCAAAAAAATGCCGAGAATCAAAATGAGCAAGACCGCATTCCCAAACCCATGCCCATTTTGTTTTATCATGGAGAAAACGCCAGCAGCCAGCTGCCCAGTGCTGGTAAATTTAACTACACAGGCAACTGGCTGTACCTAAGTGATGTCAAAAAACGCCCCGCCATTTCAGCATCAGATGATCGAGTGGGGGTCTATCTTAATGCCAGTGGCAAAGCCAACGAGGGCGATGTCGTCAGTGCCGCCCACATTTATCTAAACGGCTTTCAATATAAGCACACGCCTGCCACTTATCAGGTGGATTTTGACACAAACTCATTAACAGGCAAATTGTCTTATTATGACAATCCCAATAAGAAAACTGCCCAAGGCGACTATATCAAAAGCCAATTTGACACTACCAAAAAGGTCAATGAAACCGATGTGTATCAAATTGACGCCAAAATCAATGGCAACCGCTTCGTCGGTACGGCCAAATCTTTGGTTAATGAGAAAACACAAACCGCACCTTTTATCAAAGAGCTATTCTCTGGTGCTGCCAACCCAAACAATCCAAACCCTAATTCAGATACGCTAGAAGGCGGGTTTTATGGTGAGTCGGGCGATGAGCTGGCGGGTAAATTTTTATCCAATGACAACGCATCTTATGTGGTCTTTGGTGGTAAACGAGACAAAACGACCAAACCTGTCGCCACAAAAACGGTGTATTTTAGTGCAGGCTTTGAAAAACCCAGCACCAGTTTTGTGGATAATGAAACGATTGGTGAAATTATTAGCCGTAAAGGGTTAAATGATAACATTGATGAATATTCAATTACTCCCAGTGATGATAGTTATGATGAATATCGTTGGGGCAAACCAGAGAAGCAGTTCACCAAAAAAGTCAGCAAAAGCACTCAGGTCGTGCCAGCTTATTTTGGGCAACATGATAAATTTTATTTTAATGGCAACTATTATGACCTATCAGCCAGTCGTGTTGATAAATTAGCCCCTGCCGATGCTGTCAAAGCCAACCAATCCATTAAAGAAAAATACCCTGATGCCAAACTAAATAAAGATAACCAAGTTACCACCATCGTGCTACAAGAAGCCAAAGGTGGTAAGCCGTATACCGCCATTCGTGCCAAAAGCTATCAGCACATCAGTTTTGGCGAGACGCTGTATAACGATGCCAACCAAACCCCAACACGCAGTTATTTTGTGCAAGGCGGTAGGGCCGATACCAGCACCACGCTGCCCACGGCAGGTCAATTCACCTACAACGGTCTTTGGGCAGGCTATCTTACTCAAAAAAAGGATAAAGGTTATAGCGATAAAGAAGAGATCATCAAGGCAAAAGGTCATCAAGGTTATCTGTTAACCGAAGACTTTACCCCAGAAGAAGATGACGATGATTTGGTCGCATCTGCTGGCCTCCAAGATGATGATGCAGACGCCGATGATGATGGTGCAGATAATGTGTATCAAAAAGGTGATATTCGCCCTGAATTTGCCAACAAGCACTTGCCCATTAACGAGCCTACTTATGAAAAAACCTTCTCCTTAGATGGTAAAAATAAGGCTAAGTTTGATGTGGATTTTGACACCAACAGCCTGACAGGTCATCTCAATGATGGTAATGGTCATAGTGTCTTTAACATCAAAGATGGCAAGATTGATGGCACAGCCTTTACCGCCAAAGCCGATGTGTCCGATTATCGCCATGAGATTGGCAATAATAACAGTGGAGGATTTTTATACAACATCAAAGACATTGATGTTAAGGGGCAATTTTTTGGCACAAATGGCGAAGAGTTGGCAGGACAGTTACAGTATGACAAAGGCGATGGCATCAATGACACCGCCGAAAAAGCAGGGGCTGTCTTTGGGGCTGTCAAAGAGACCAAATAACGCCCCCCCCATCATCGTTTAGTCGTTTAGTCGCTTAGTCGCTTGACCAACTGATGACGCCCTTGGCAATGTCTTAAAACAGCACTTTGAAATGGTGTCTTGAAACAATGTCTTAAAACAATGCCTTGGGCGAATTCTTGGATAAATACGCCAGATTTGCCTTGGGCTAATATCTTGATAAAACATCGCCAGAAAATAGAAAATAAAGTTTAGGATTTTTTATGCCAAAATCTATCACACACACACCATCAGTCCATACCATGACCACGCACCGCTTAAACCTTGCCATCAAAGCGGCGTTATTTGGCGTGGCAGTTTTGCCCTTATCCGTTTGGGCGCAAGAGAACACTCAGACAGATGCCAACTCTGATGCCAAAGATACAAAAACACCTGTCGTCTATTTAGATGCCATCACGGTAACCGCCGCCCCATCTGCCCCTGTTTCGCGGTTTGACACCGATGTAACAGGACTTGGCAAAACGGTCAAAACCGCTGACACGCTGGCAAAAGAACAAGTGCAGGGCATTCGTGATTTGGTGCGTTATGAAACTGGGGTGAGTGTGGTTGAGCAGGGGCGTGGTGGCAGCAGCGGATTTGCCATTCATGGCGTGGATAAAAACCGAGTGGGGATTACCGTAGATGGCATTGCCCAAATTCAATCCTACAAAGATGAATCCACCAAACGAGCTGGTGCAGGCTCTGGGGCGATGAACGAGATAGAGATTGAAAACATTGCCGCCGTTGCCATCAATAAAGGCGGTAATGCCCTAGAAGCAGGCTCTGGTGCGTTGGGCGGTTCGGTGGCGTTTCATACCAAAGATGTGAGCGATGTCTTAAAATCTGGTAAAAATCTTGGCGCTCAAAGCAAAACCACTTATAACAGCAAAAATGACCATTTTAGTCAGACGCTGGCAGCGGCAGGTAAAACCGAGCGTGTGGAGGCGATGGTGCAGTATACCTACCGTAAAGGCAAAGAAAACAAAGCACACAGCGACCTAAATGGCATCAACCAAAGCCTATATCGCTTGGGTGCATGGCAACAAAAATATGATTTAAGAAAGCCTAATGAACTGTTTGCAGGCACAAGCTACATCACCGAAAGCTGTTTGGCAAGTGATAACCCAAAAAACTGCGTACAATACCCTTATGTCTACACCAAAGCCCGACCAGATGGCATCGGCAATCGCAATTTTTCTGAGTTAAGCGATGCTGAAAAAGCACAATATTTGGCGTCCACGCACCCCCATGAGGTTGTCTCTGCCAAAGATTATACAGGCATTTATCGGTTGTTACCTGACCCCATGGACTATCGTTCAGACTCGTATTTGGCACGCCTTAACATCAAAATCACCCCAAATCTGGTCAGCAAACTGTTATTAGAAGACACCAAGCAAACATACAACATTCGTGATATGCGTCATTGTAGTTATCATGGGGCAAGATTGGGCAATGACGGTAAGCCTGCCAATGGCGGCTCCATTGTCCTTTGCGATGATTATCAAGAGTATCTAAACCCCAATGACGCATCACAAGCATCATTTAGACCAGGGGCCAATGACGCCCCCATTCCAAAACTGGCTTATGCCAGAAGCAGTGTGTTTAACCAAGAGCATGGCAAAACTCGCTATGGGTTAGGTTTTGAGTTTAAGCCTGACACGCCATGGTTTAAACAAGCAAAATTAAACCTACATCAACAAAATATCCAAATCATTAACCATGACATTAAAAAATCGTGCAGCCAATATCCTAAGGTGGATTTAAATTGTGGCATCAGTGAAATTGGGCATTACGAATATCAAAACAATTACCGTTATAAAGAAGGGCGTACCAGTTTGACAGGCAAACTTGATTTTAATTTTGACCTGCTGGGCCAGCACGATTTGACGGTGCTGGCTGGTGCAGATAAAGTTAAAAGCCAATTTCGTGCCAACAACCGCAGACGCACAATCATTGACACCACCCAAGGCGATTCCATCATTGATGAAAGCACGCTGACAGCACAGGAGCAAGCCAAATTTAAGCAATCAGGGGCGGCATGGATTGTCAAAAATCGCCTTGGACGCTTAGAAGAAAAAGACGCCTGTGGCAATGCCAATGAATGTGAACGCGCTCCCATTCATGGCAGTAACCAATATGTGGGCATTAACAACCTTTATACACCAAATGATTATGTGGATTTAAGTTTTGGTGGACGCTTGGACAAACAACGCATTCACAGCACCGATTCAAACATCATCAACAAAACTTACACCAACAAAAGCTATAATTTTGGGGCGGCGGTTCATCTGACACCTGATTTTAGCCTGTTGTATAAAACTGCCAAAGGCTTTCGTACGCCAAGTTTTTATGAACTGTACAACTATAACAGCACCGCCGCCCAGCATAAAAACGACCCTGATGTGTCTTTTCCCAAACGCGCGGTTGATGTCAAACCTGAAACTTCAAATACCAACGAATATGGCTTTCGCTATCAGCACCCTTGGGGGGATATTGAGATGAGCATGTTCAAAAGCCGTTACAAGGACATGTTAGATAAAGCCATACCGAACCTAACCAAAGCCCAGCAAGAGTATTGTAAGGCTCATTTGGATTCCAATGAATGTGTTGGCAATCCGCCCACGCCCAAAACCAGTGATGAGGTATTTGCCAACTTATATAATGCCACCATCAAAGGGGTGAGCGTCAAAGGCAAACTGGATTTGCATGCCATGACATCAAAGCTACCAGATGGTCTTGAAATGACCTTGGGTTATGGTCATACCAAATTGGGGAAATTTGATTACATTGCACCCAAAGATGCCGATGGTTGGTATCAAGCTCGCCCTGCTTTTTGGGACGCCATCACCCCAGCACGCTATGTGGTCGGTCTAAACTATGACCACTCCAGTCAAGTATGGGGCATTGGCACAACTTTAACGCACAGCAAACAAAAAGATGAAAATGAGCTTAGTGCCCTTAGAATCCGAAATGGCAAAAGAGAAACACAAACCTTAACACGCACAATACCCAAAGCCTATACTTTAATAGACATGACAGGTTATTATAGCCCAACTGAGAGCATCACCGCCCGCCTTGGCATTAATAATGTGTTAAACACCCGCTACACCACATGGGAGGCGGCACGCCAACTGCCCAGCGAAGCTGCAAGCAGTACCCAATCAACCCGTTACATTGCACCAGGTCGCAGTTACTTTGCCAGTCTTGAAATGAAGTTTTAATATGACCTGTTTATCAAAGACCAACCCTGCTTTAAAAGTCAAGCACAGATTTTTAAAGCAGCTGCTGTTATTGCTTTGTGTTGATACATTAACAGCACAGGCGTATGCCCACAGCCATCATATGCCCATTCATACGCCCACGCATGAGCTGCCATCTGCTGATGCTTTATCAGATGAAAGTTTGGGTAAAGATTTGGACAGTTTGGATAGCCCAGATGGTTTGGGTGATGGCTTAGGCGATGGTTTTACCAGTGATGACTTAAAGAGTGATAAAAGCTCCTTACCCATCAATGCCTTGACCGCCCATCAGAGCAATGAGAACCAATCTGCCCCACCGACCGTAGATGTCAATTTTTTACTTGCCCAGCCAGAGGCATTTTATCATGTCTTTCATCAAGCGATTGTGCAAGATGATGTGGCAACATTACGCTTGTTATTGCCATTTTATGACCGCCTGCCTGATGATTATCAAGATGATGTTTTGTTGTTATTTGCCCAAAGCAAACTTGCCCTAAGTGATGGCAATACCAAACTGGCATTAAATCTGCTGACCGATTTGAGCAACAAAGAGCCGACGCTTACGGCGGTGAAATTACAACTTGCCTCTTTGCTGCTGACCAACAAGCACGATAAACACGCCCAAATGGTGCTAGATGAACTCAAAGATGATGCCCACTTTTTAAAATTAAGCAAAAAAGAACAAAGATGGGTGCTGTCGCAAAGTCGCCATTTGCATAAAAAATATAAAATGGGCTTGGATTTGGGTATCAACTATCTGCATTTGGACAATATCAATGCCGCCTCCACCATCACCCAGCCCAACATTAAAAAAGATGCCCCAAAATCTGCTCATGGGCTTGCCTTATCGCTTGATGTGAATAAATACACACCGCTTAGTCATGGCATGAGTATTTATACAGCCCTAGATGTTGATGGTAAGTTTTATGATGACAAAAGCCACAATGAACTGGCGGTTTTTGCTCATGCTGGACTAAGAAAAGACCACCAAAAAGGTTATGTTGATGTCGTGCCTTTTGTTGGGCGTATTTTTGCCACCAATCAGCAGCATGGCAGGTTATCCCCCAGAAAAGACAGTCAGGGCGTGGCATTTGGTAGCCATCATCGGATCAATGATCAATGGCAAAATGCGTTTTTTGCACGCATGGAAAAAGGCAATTATGCCGAGCGTTATCAAGGTTATGATGGTAAGCGTTATCATGTGAATGACACCATTTTGTTGCAAGATGGCCCAAATCGTCGTTATTCTTTGGGTGTGGGGTATCAGCTTAGTCATCTGCAAGATGCCACAAAAAGCAGTCATGCCACAAAGATACATTTTGGGGTGTTGCAAAGATTGCCAAATGGTCTGACCGTGCAAGGTAGGGTGAGTGCTGAGCGTGAGCGTTATCATGGTAAATTATTGCGTCTGGTCAATCCTAATGATGTGTATCGCACAGACAAAACCCTAACCCTACAAACCTCCATCTGGCACAAAGACATTCGCTGGCTTGGATTGACGCCAAAGCTGACTTATCGTTACAGTAAGAATAACAGTAACTTGCCAGCACTTTATAGCCATAACAAACAAAATTTTTATTTGGAGCTTGATCGGTCGTTTTAACCTAATTATCTAAGGGCAGGTTAAGGTGGTTGGGTGTTTTTAATGATTTTTAATGGTTTTTAATCTTCAAACCTGACCTGGTTGTGAATTTTGACATTTTGGGTTTAGACAACTTTGAATTGATAAAAGTCATTGTACAAAAAGCCATCATTTGTTATATAATAAGGATAATTCATTTTAGGTTTCATCCTAAATTAAATCATCACCCATCTTAGACTAAATTAGGCAGGTTACCCATGGCACACGATGCTTCAAATAATAACCCACTCAAAGAATCGCTAACGGCATTGATTGGTACTGTGCTATTGCTTGTAATGATTGCAGGTATTGCAATTTCAGCATGGCTACGCCCAGCAGGCGAGCATCCAGCTCAAGCTGAACCTGCTGAAGCTGAAGTCGCCACATTGCAAAGTAACTGACTTTTTATGGCTTTTAGCCCTTGTGAACATCACAAGGGTTTTTTATTTGATTGCCTCAACTCTTAAGATTTATCAGATTAATTGCCGTTATTCATAGAACAATTGTTCAAACTTATGTTAAAATTAAACGCTTTAGGCATATAATATAGGTTTATCATTATCAAGGAAAAGTTATGCTAAATTCGTCAAATAGATACCAAGAGCGTATCGGTCTTGCCCGTCAAATTCTGGCAGATGAAGGTATAGATGCGTTAATTATCCCATCAGCCGATCCGCATATGTCGGAGTATCTGCCTAAATATTGGCAGGGTCGGGCTTGGGTATCTGGCTTTACAGGTTCGGTGGGAACGCTGGTTGTCACTCGGACATTTGCAGGCTTATGGACAGATAGCCGCTATTGGGTACAAGCACCCATTCAGTTGGCAGGCACGGGCATTGAATTTCAAAAAATGCAGATCGGACAGCCGACTTTTACACAATATTTGGCTGATACATTACCAGCTGGTTCTAAGGTTGCCATTGATGGCAATGTATTGTCTGTGAATGAATATGATAATTTAAAAACAGCATTTTCGGATAAAGACATTCAGTTAGTGACAGATTTGGATTTATTGTCCAAAATCTGGGCAGATCGACCACAGTTACCAGATGCCGCCATTTATGAGCATCCTGCTGAGTTTGTTGATACAACTGTTGCCGAAAAATTAGCACAGGTTCGTACTCAAATCCAACAAAAACAAGCAGATGTTCATCTGATATCTAGCCTTGATGACATTGCTTGGTTGTTAAATTTGCGTGGATCTGATGTGGAATTTAATCCTGTATTTTTATCACACTTGCTATTAGATGATACCAAAGCGACTTTATTTGTTGATATCAATAAGCTTGATGACAAAATACGCACCTCGCTTGAGTCGATGGGCGTGCAAGTTGCTGAGTATCAAGCGATTGGCGATGCGATTGCTCAAGTTTCAGGCAAGCTGTTAATTGATCCATCACGCGTTGCAATTGGTACTTTAAAGCAGCTTTCTTCATCGGTTGAGCTAATTCGTGCGATGAATCCAAGTACAATTATCAAAGCCATCAAATCTGAGGCAGACATTGAGCATATTCGTGAAGCCATGCGTCAAGATGGTGCGGCGTTGTGTGAATTTTTTGCCGAATTTGAAGCCAAAACATCACTTGGCGAGCGTATCACCGAACTTGATATCGATCGCATGCTCATCGAGGCACGCAGTAAGCAAAAGCACTATGTTTCACCCAGTTTTGATACCATTGCAGGATTTCAGGCCAATGGAGCAATTGTGCATTATAGTGCAAGTGAAGATAACTACAGCGTGATCGAAGGTGATGGGCTGTTACTCATCGATTCAGGTGCACAGTATTATAATGGCACAACCGATATTACACGCATGGCAAGCGTGGGTCAGGTGAGCGATGATGAAAAACGCGATGTTACTTATGTGCTCAAAGCACATATCGGACTGGCACAAGCACAGTTTCCTGAAGGTCTGGCATCATCACAAGTAGATGCGTTAGCCCGAATCCATTTATGGCGTCAGGGTTTGGATTATAATCATGGTACAGGACATGGCGTGGGCTATTTTATGAATGTCCATGAAGGTCCGCAAGTGATTTCAGTATTTGCTCCAACAACGCCAGAGCGTGTGCTTAAGCGTGGCATGGTAACCACCAATGAACCTGGATTGTATCGTGAAGGTCAGTGGGGTATCCGTTTAGAAAACTGTGCTGTCTGTGTTGATGCGGGTCGCAATGAGTTTGGCACATTTTTAAAATTTGATGATTTGACTTTGTGTCCTTTTGACACTCGTCTCATTTTGCCCAGCCTTTTGACCGAAGATGAAAAATCTTGGCTAAATCACTATCATCAGCGTGTACATGATGAGCTAATCGACCGTGTCAGCGGTGCAGCTAAAGACTGGCTGATCGAAAGAACCAAAGCCATCTAAGACTTAAATCAAGCACTATTTTGGCTTAGACACTTTTGCCAAAATAGTGCCAATTTTATCTTGGCATTCTTGATATTCATCATCAACAGTTGATTTGATGGTAATGCCACCACCTGCCCAGATCTCGCATTCTTGCCATTTTTGTAGTGTGCGAATGAGTACATTCCAGTTGCCTGTACCATCAAAATTCATATAGCCCATCGTCCCACAGTAGGCACCACGAGGTGCGGTCTCAAGCTCATGGATAATCTCGCATGCCCGTTTTTTGGGTGCACCCGTGATAGAGCCAGCTGGCAGCGAGCCGAATAAGACGGTAATTGGATGCGTATCACTGAGCATCGCTGTAACAGTGCTGACCATGTGATGTACATTTTTAAAGCTTTCGATGGCGAAACGCTTGGGCGTTTTGACCGTACCAATTTGTGCATATTTGCCCAAATCATTTCTGAGCAAATCCACAATCATCAGATTTTCGCTGATATCTTTTTCGCTGTTTGCAAGAGATTGTTTAAGTTTATCATCTATAATAGGGTCTGCATGGCGTGGGCGTGTGCCTTTGATGGGTTTGGTGATCAGATGGATTTTGCCGTTTGTTTTTTGAAATTCAAAAAATAGCTCTGGTGAGATGGATAGTAGTTCAAATTCCCCCAATTGTAAAAATCCTGCAAAAGGTGCATTCATTGTATCTTGTAAATCAGGCAAGTGGTTTGCCAGACGGTCCAAATGAGCATGCCATTTTTGGGTTAGGTTGATTTGATAAGTATCGCCTGCTTTGAGATATTCTTGGGTTTGATAAAACGCTTTGGCATACTCTGTTTTTGTCCAAATAGGCTGAAAGTCTATCGGCGAAGCTGTGGGCGGGCAACGACATAATAAGTCAGATAACTGATGGGTAATATGCTGAAAAAATTCAGAACAAACGCCCATGCCAATTAAGTCATAGCCGTCTTTGATGGGCTGAAGATAAATGTCATAATGTGCCAAATAGCCACAAGGTTGATTTGGCTTGATGGTAATGCGATGATTTAACTGATGTGCTGATAAATCATAGCCAATAAATCCCATAAATCCATGCACATAGCTGCTATGATTTAAGCCATGATGATCATCGAGACTCATTTGATTGGCATATGCCATCAGTTCATGCTGCCAGTTGTCATAAGTAGATGGGTAGCGTCGTCCATTCAAACTCTTTGCCCCATCTGCTTGACGAGTTTTTTTGTGAATGTACAGATTTTTATCAAAAGTGGCTGTCCAAGCAACCTTAGGACAAATCCCAATCACAGGACGATGTGCATTATTTAAAAAGCACACTTGCCAATCAGGGTGATGCGTCGTAATGAGAGCTGTGATTTGACTTGGGGTGTATGTGGTGGCAAAGTGATGTTTTAGCATTATCAAATGGCAAATAAAAATACAAATTTTAAAGCAAAATACAAAAAAGAAAAAGGGGGAGTGGACTGATTGTTTTAGTTTGGCTTGAAATACTTGAAAAGTTAAACCGTTGGATTTGATAAGATGGCTGTTATGTTGAATAAGGTCACAGGGATGCCGCCCCTATGACCTTGTTTGTCTTAATTGTTAAATTTTTGGATAACCAAAGCGGCGTTGGTACCCCCAAAGCCAAAGCTATTACTCATGATGCTATTGAGTGCTGTTTGACGAGTTTGGGTAACGATGTCAAAATCTTTGGCAGCGTCATCTAAATTTTGGATATTAATCGTCGGAGCAATAAATTCATGGTTCATCATAAGCAGACAATAGATCAGCTCTTGGGTACCTACCGCACCCAAGCTATGACCTGTCATGGATTTGGTTGAGCTGATGGGCGGTGTTTGCTTTGCCCCACCAAAGACGGTTGCGATGGCGTTAAGTTCTGTGATATCGCCAAGTGGTGTGCTGGTGCCGTGGCTATTGATGTAATCAACACTGGCTAATCCTGCTTGAGCAAGGGCGATTTGCATACATCTGACCGCACCTTCGCCACTTGGTGCGACCATTTCTGCACCGTCTGAAGTTGCACCATAGCCTGTAATCTCTGCCAAGATTGTTGCCCCACGGGACTGCGCCGATTCAAGACTTTCAACAACAACCATGCCACCACCGCCTGCAATCACAAAGCCATCGCGATCTTTATCATAGGGGCGACTGGCAGATTGTGGGGTATCGCTGTACTGTGTACTCATTGCACCCATGGCATCAAACATACAAGATTGCGTCCAATGCTCACTTTCACCGCCACCTGCCAATACGATATCAGCCTTACCAAGTTGAATCAGCTCCATGGCATGACCGACACAGTGGCTTGAAGTGGCACAAGCGGACGATAGTGAGTAAGACAATCCCTTGATTTTTAGCCCCGTTGCTAAGGTCGCAGATACCGAGCTTGCCATGATTTTGGGAACTGCCATTGCACCTACGCCACGCAAGCCTTTTTCACGCATGGCATCCACAGCTGCCGCCACATCTGCAGTAGAAGCACCGCCCGATGCTGCAACCACCGAAACCCTAGGATTGTCAGCGATGGTATCAATGCTAAGCCCTGCGTTTTTGATTGCTGATAACGCACTGATATATGCATAAAGACTGGCGTTGCTCATAAAACGCTTTAATTTACGATCAATGCCTGTGGTGTCCAAGTCATCATGATCTATACTGCCTGCCACGCATGATTTAAATCCCAAATCGGCATATTCTTGCTTAAAGCGAATGCCTGAACGCCCATTTTCTAAGGCTTTTTTGACGGTATCTAAATCATTGCCCAAGCAAGAAACAATGCCTGCACCTGTGATGACAACTCGTTTCATAATTTCATCCTAAAAAGTTTACAGTTGTAATCTTGCTATTGTAACAAATTATTCCAACACTTAGGGAAATTTTCCCAAAATTTTCATAAAAATAGATAAAAATGACTAAAAATAGACAAGGATTTACCAAATATTTAGTCATTCATCATTGGCAGCGGTATTTATGAACATTTAATAACATTTATATTGTATATTATCACTAGGCGTTGTTTAGTTTTTATGATAATCTTTAGAATATAATTTTTGATAATTTTCACACAATTAATGAGATTGGGCATACAATAGCTAAAAGTAAATTGACTTTTGGTATTTTATGCCAAAATCTAAATCTCAATACCAAAACCATGGAGCAACTGATGACAAAATCAAATCAAAAAACCACCAAACAAACACAACAGAATCATGATGATCAAGTCAAAGAGCTGGCTCAAGAAGTCGCTGAACATGATGATGTTGAAATTGTTGCTGAAGTAGATATCGACAATCAAGCTGTTTCTGATGTTGTAATTATTCGTGATACCGATACTGATACCAAAGCTGACCAATCAGATCAAACTGATGATGCGTCTAAAGCAGATGAGACTGTGGTAGATGGTGTCAAACAAAAAGCCGAAGAGGTTAAAGAAGATTTTGAAAATAAAGCACAAAATCTTCAAGATAAGGCTACTAAAAAGCTTGAAGTCGCCAAAGAAGCTGCCCAAGATAAGGTGGAAAAAACCCAGAGCTTGGTTGAGGATATCAAAGATAAAGCCCAATCTTTGCAAGAAGATGCTGCCGATACAGTTGAAGCGTTAAAACAAGCGGCCAGTGATAAGGTTGAGACTGCCAAAACTGAAGCTCAAGCACTAAAAGATGATGCTACTCAAACATTTGAATCAGCCAAACAAGCGGTTGAGGACAAAGTGGAAACCATCAAAGATCAAGTCTTAGATCAGGTTGACTCCCTAAAAGACGATACCGATCAAGATGATACCGATCAAGATCAAGAAAAAGAGACCCTAAAAGATAAGGCAGTGCAAGCTGCCGCCGCTGCTAAACGCAAAGTTGAAGATGTGGTAGATGATGTTAAACACACCACCGAATCTTTCAAAAATACCGCAAGCGAAAAAATAGATGAAATTAAGCAAGCTGCTGCTGACAAAACAGAAGAGGTAAAATCTCAGCTTAGCCAAAAAGCTGATAGCCTAAAATCTTCTGGCGAAGAACTCAAACAAACAGCCCAAACGGCTGCTGATGATGCCATCACAGAGGTCCAAGCTGCCGTAGTAAGTGGTTCGGTCGCTGCCGCTGATTCGGCACAATCAACCGCTCAAAGTGCAAAAGATAAGCTCAATCAGCTCTTTGAACAAGGCAAGTCCGCTTTGGATGAGAAAGTTCAAGAATTGGGCGAAAAATTTGGTGCAACTGAGAAAATTAATACAGTTAGCGAAAATGTAGATTTGGCTACTCAAGTCATTAAAGAAGAAGCACAAGCACTACAAACCAATGCCCAAGAATCTCTACAAGCTGCCAAAGCGGCTGGTGAAGCGTATGACGCCACTCACGAAGATAAGGGTTTGACCGCCAAACTTGGTAAAGTGGGTGCCTATTTGTCTGGCATGTATGGCATTAGCCAAAATCAAAATAAACAATACCAAGGCGTTGACTTGCATCGTGAAAGTTTTGATAAAGATGCGTTTCATGCTCAAAGCAGTTTTTTTGCAGGGCAAGTATTTGGTGCCAAAGCAGTTGCGGCTAAGAATGTGGCGGCTAAAGTTGTTCCTCAATCTAAATTTGAAGCCATCAGTGAATCACTTTATAATAAAGTGGCTGAATGGTCGAATGCATGGGCAATCAAAGATCTTAAAAATGACCCAAGATTTGATTTAATCAATACCATGAACGCCCAAGAGCGTCATGCTTTTGCCGAAGATGTCGCCAATCAAAACCGTGCATTGGCAACGCTTGGCGGTGTGGCAGGCTTAGCAGGTTTAAAAGGTGTGCTTGCTGATGCAGCTTGGTTATTGATGGTATCTTTGCGTACAGTTTATCAAGTGGCTGCCATTTATGATCAGCCGCTGACTGGCAAAGAAGGTGCTAAGAAAGCTTATGGCGTGCTGTCAGGTGCTAATCTTGAAAAACTCCAAGAAAAACAGGTGATTTTGACAGCGTTAGCTTTGGGTAGTAGCATGCTTGCCAATGCTCAACAAACAGGCATTAAAGCTCAGTTAGATAGCTTATCTGCTCGTTATCGTGAAAGCCAACCTTATGCCAAACAGTTTTTGGATTTGGATAAATTTGTCAATCTTGATAATTTAAATCCAAATTGGTTGCATAAAATTTTACCAATATCTGCAGTTGCAGTGGGTGCTCATTATAATAATGAGCTGATTGATGAAGTTATCGGTACAGCGATGGCAACCTTTTCAGATGATTTTGAGCAAAGCAATCAATTGATTTCTAACTCAAGTGAAAATACTGAAAACCAAGAAGCAACTGCCGAAGAGTAATTAAAAACTCGCTATCAATCAGTCATTTTTTGATAGCGACTTGAATTATTCTTATCAAAAACATAATTTATTTTATAGGGCTGCTTGAAGTTTTCTTGATTTAGCCCTATAATATATTGCCCTAAATGGGGATTTGCGTTATTGGTTGAAAGTACCAACTAAAATTGGTGCTTGATTGATGACGAATTTTTAACAACAACGGGAGAAAATTGCCCTATGGCAACTACAAACCAGCTTATCCGCAAGGGTCGCACAACCATCAAGGAAAAATCAAAAGTTCCTGCGTTGCAAGCGTGCCCACAGCGTCGTGGTGTGTGTACTCGTGTCTACACAACCACACCAAAAAAACCTAACTCAGCCATGCGTAAAGTTTGCCGTGTACGCCTAACTTCAGGTTATGAAGTTTCTAGCTATATCGGTGGTGAAGGTCACAACCTTCAAGAGCATAGCGTTGTATTAATCCGTGGCGGTCGTGTCAAAGACTTGCCAGGTGTGCGTTACCATACCGTACGCGGTGCACTTGACTGTGCAGGCGTGAAAGATCGTAAGCAAGGCCGTTCTAAATACGGTGCTAAGCGTCCTAAGGCGTAATCATTTGCCTAAGACATTGTTGCGTGAATCAGGGTTTGGTGTGTCAGACCCAATCATGCAGTAAGGCTGGTTAAACCTAGCTTTATACCAGATAATCCTGAAGAGATAAGGAAAACTATTATGCCAAGACGTCGTGTCGTCGCTGCCCGTGAAATTCTACCAGATCCTAAATTCGGCAGCCAAACAATTGCTAAATTCATTAATCATGTGATGGTTGATGGTAAAAAATCAGTCGCAGAAAAAATTGTTTATGGTGCACTAGAAGCAGTTGTTGCCAAAAAGAACATCCAAGATCCTGTGGCTTTTTTTGAAGAAGTGCTAGAAAATGTTCGCCCAACCGTTGAAGTTAAGGCTCGCCGTGTTGGTGGTGCTACCTATCAAGTACCCATGGAAGTACGCCCATCCCGTCGTACCGCCTTGGCTATGCGTTGGTTAGCTGATGCTGCCTCAAAGCGTTCTGAAAAATCTATGGCTCTACGCCTAGCTGGTGAGCTAAATGATGCTTCAGAAGGTAAAGGTGCAGCCATTAAGAAGCGTGATGATGTTCACCGCATGGCGGACGCAAACAAAGCATTTTCACACTATCGTTTCTAATTTTAGGTGCATTAACCAGCGTTTGGTGCATACTTTTCTTGCAATAATTGTAATTGTTTTTGGAAATTCATTTCCAAATAATACTCAAAAATCTGTTGGTTGTGATGGTTAATAGCCAACAGATTTACCAAATTAAACAGAATTTTTCTAGGAAAAATTATGGCTCGTACAACCCCTATTAGTCGCTACCGTAATATTGGTATCTCGGCACACATCGATGCAGGTAAGACCACTACCTCTGAGCGTATTTTGTTTTATACTGGTGTATCACATAAAATTGGTGAGGTACATGACGGTGCCGCTACCATGGACTGGATGGAACAAGAGCAAGAGCGTGGTATTACCATTACTTCTGCTGCGACCACCGCATTTTGGTCAGGCATGGGTAACCAGTTCAAAGAACATCGTATTAATGTTATTGACACCCCAGGCCATGTTGACTTCACTGTAGAAGTTGAGCGTTCTATGCGTGTTCTTGACGGTGCGTGCATGGTTTATTGTGCTGTTGGTGGCGTACAACCACAGTCTGAAACTGTATGGCGTCAGGCTAACAAATATAAAGTACCTCGCTTGGCATTTGTGAATAAAATGGACCGTACAGGTGCAAATTTCTTCCGTGTTGTTGAACAGATGAAAACTCGCTTAGGTGCAAGCCCTGTACCAATCGTTATTCCTATCGGTTCAGAAGAAAACTTTACTGGTGTGGTTGACTTGATTGAGATGAAATCTATCATCTGGGATGAAGCATCTCAAGGTATGAAGTTTGAATATGGTGAAATCCCAGCAGATTTGGTTGATACTGCCGAAGAATGGCGAACCAACATGATCGAAGCTGCTGCTGAAGCATCTGAAGAGCTCATGGATAAATACCTTGAAGAAGGCGAATTATCAAAAGAAGATATCGTTGCAGGTTTGCGTATCCGTACTTTGGCGAGCGAGATTCAGCCAATGCTATGTGGATCAGCATTCAAGAACAAAGGTGTACAGCGTATGCTAGATGCTGTCATCGAGTTCTTACCAGCACCTGATGATGTTGAAGCAATTAAAGGCATTTTGGATGACAAAGCTGAAACTGAAGCTTCTCGTGAAGCCTCTGATGATGCACCTTTTTCAGCATTGGCATTCAAAATCATGAATGATAAGTATGTTGGTAACTTGACATTCGTTCGTGTTTATTCTGGTGTTGTTAAGCAAGGCGATAGCGTTTACAACCCTGTTAAGATGAAGCGTGAGCGTATCGGTCGTATTGTACAGATGCATGCCAACGAACAAAAAGAAGTTGAAGAGATCCGTGCAGGTGATATCGCAGCTTTGGTAGGTATGAAAGATGTAACCACTGGTGACACGCTGTGTGACAATGATAACATCATCACTCTAGAGCGTATGGAATTCCCAGAGCCAGTAATTTCTTTGGCAGTTGAGCCAAAAACAAAAGCTGACCAAGAAAAAATGTCAGTTGCTTTGGGTCGCCTAGCAAAAGAAGATCCTTCATTCCGTGTACGCACAGATGAAGAATCGGGTCAAACGATCATTTCAGGTATGGGTGAGCTTCATCTTGATATTATCGTTGATCGTATGAAGCGTGAATTTAATGTTGAAGCTAATATTGGTGCGCCTCAGGTTGCTTATCGTGAAACTATTCGCCAATCGGTGGAAGTTGAAGGTAAGTTCGTTCGTCAAACAGGTGGCCGTGGTAAATTTGGTCATGTTTGGTTGCGTCTTGAACCACTTGATCCAACAGGCGATGTAGAATACGAATTTAACGAAGAGATTGTCGGTGGTGTCGTTCCAAAAGAATACCATGCAGCAGTTGATAAAGGTATCCAAGAGCGTATGAAAAATGGCGTTATCGCAGGATATCCAGTTGTTGGTATCAAGGCAACCTTATATGATGGTTCTTATCATGATGTTGACTCTGATGAGCTATCATTTAAGATGGCAGGTTCTATGGCGTTCAAAAAAGGCTTTCTACAAGCCAATCCAGCACTACTTGAGCCTATCATGAAAGTTGAAGTAGAAACACCTGAAGACTACATGGGTGACATCATGGGCGACTTGAACCGTCGTCGTGGTATGGTTCAGGGTATGGACGATCTGCCTGGTGGCACCAAGTCTATTCGTGCAGAAGTACCATTGGCTGAAATGTTTGGCTATGCAACCCAAATGCGTTCAATGTCTCAAGGTCGTGCAACTTACTCAATGGAATTCTTGAAGTATCAAGAAACACCAAAAAATGTTGCTGATGAGATCATCAAGAAATTTACAGCTAAAGATGATGATGAGTAATTAATCATCTATTAGCGGTAGTATAATCAGATACCATCTGAGTATCGATGGTATCATGAATCAAGTTTAACAATGTTGTGATCTGTTTGTATGATCGCATATAATCGAGGAAACCATCATGGCAAAGGCCAAGTTTGAACGTGTAAAACCACACGTA